>Ga0208741_10000577_pt1 | contig 16824 bp, 25 predicted proteins | sample CryBogCBE03Jun09_FD_184576 | JGI IMG/M metagenome (GOLD analysis project Ga0208741, IMG submission 184576) | Freshwater microbial communities from Crystal Bog, Wisconsin, USA - CBE03Jun09 (SPAdes) | ecosystem: Environmental > Aquatic > Freshwater > Lake | place: Crystal Bog, Wisconsin, USA...
TATACATATACAACGCCTTAGCTCGATGATTAGTTGACAAAATTTGAGCAAATAAAAAGGGCCCTAAGGCCCTAGTGAATGTAACGTATTCAAACGATAAAGCTATGCTTACTTCTTTGTGCCCGCATTAACGAACCCATAGAACTTTTCAGCCGCTTCCATAATTTTTTCCATTCCTGGAAACTCTGGCATATCTACTTTGCTGACAACTTGGCCAGTCTTCTCATCACGAGCAACTGACATTTCCCAGCCTTTAAACTTCATATGGTATTCTTCTAGTACAGCATCTTTAGCCATAGCTAATACATCTGTACGGATTTCATAACCGTTTTTGTTGAACTTAACTTCTGGTAGTTTTGGTGTAAAGTCTGACATATTAAGCACCTGCCTTCTTAGAATATAGTTCATTGAAATTCTTAACAGCAGTTTCAACTAACTCTACACTATTCTTATAAGTAGTCTTAGCAAAAGAAGCTTGTGAGTCAAGCAACTTAACTAGATTCTTTTGTGTGGTTTTGTCTGTAACGTAGGTTTCTACTAAAGACGTTTGAGCACCCTTAATGGTGTCAATGATTGATTCAAAATTAAACATATTTTTCTCCTTGTGTGTATGTTTGTGTGTAACAGCATTATTGCTGTCTAGTATTTATTATACAGTATACAAAACTGTTAGTAAATCTGATTGAACTATTTTTTAAACTTCTTTACTCTTTCTTTAATAATCTTAACTACTGGTTCTGCTAGCACTACTTCATAGTGATTGTAGTCTACTTCTACCAGTTCCATATCTATATGATGCTTCTGACTAGCTACCGTTACTACCCCATCATTGTGTGCCAGCATAAACGGACTTTGTCCTTTGACTGTGACTATATTACACCAAGGATGCTGGATCTTAATCTTATCTGCTTGCTCGAATGCCCACGAGTTAGGCCCAATATCACGCATTAAACGACTAAACGGTAAAAAATATTTGGCATACTCTGCTACTTCGGCGCCACCGTAAGGTGTGCTTAGTGTAACAGCGCCTAACACCTGGTCAGGTATAGCATTGGCTACGTGTAACGCATATATACCACCTAGGCTATGTGCTATTAATACCATATTTTGTGCATCTTTCAATTGAGCTATGATTTCTGCTAGATTGTTTTCAAACCCGTTACGGCTATCATAGTTGATGTCAATGCCTTTGCCCAGTTTGCTTCTAAGAAAGTTGAAACTTTCACTTGTGGCACTAGCACCGTGAATGTAAACTAACTGCATCAGTTGTATCCGCGGTTGATATGGTCTGGCCACGGTTCAGGATCCGGAATATCACAAGGTCCTTCTGCTGGCTCAGTTCCATAGTCTGCCGGAGTAATAATTTCCAAATACTCCATATCTGGGCTGTAGTCGTACAAATAGTGTACAATGCCTGGACGTTGCTGTACGCAATCGCCTGCTTCGACTAAGTGGATTTTGTCTTCGTACATAAACTTGGCCCAACCTTTTAACATATAAACGATTTGGAACTCAGCCACGTGAATGTGCCAGCCTGTACCGCCTGAGTTTTCTGGGGGTAAGTTAGCCTTGGTGATGTGTGCTAGAACACGCCCGTTAGTAGCTTCTGCTACTCCTAGATCTTTATACACAAAAAAATCTCTCAAGCCGCCTCCTTTGAATTCGGCTTCAGAACCTTTAACGTGTGAAAACTTAGTTGTCATACAACCTCCTCTATCTGTGTGTATTTAGTATGCCTTGCGGCGCACAATTATGCCTTAGTGGGCTGTTTAGTTGGGTTGTTTACCCATTCGACATCTTCGTCGGTCATTGGAATCCATTGTAACATAATTAGATCCAATGTTGTCCTTTGAGAATAGCTTCAGCACGAGCTGTTTGAACTGTCTTGATGATTTCGTAAAAATCAACAAAAAATTGTTGGATAGTTTTCATAGTCCACGGCCCCATACAAATTTCTGTGTGTATTCTTTTGACAGACGATCTACGTCTGCGGCGTTTTGTGGGTTGTGACTGACAATATAAGCTTCTAAGCCGCTCATTTGGCCTTGTTTAAAGAACTTTTTGAGTCCTTGTAATAGTTTTGACATTTTGTGTCTCCTTTGGTTAAGTGTGTATGTATATAAGTATAAACGTTATTAGTGTTTCTACTGAGTATTTAGTATTCTACACGTTACAGTTAGATTAATCAACTCGATTGATCTAATATCCTAAAGCCTATATAATCAAATAAATAATACAAAGAGAAACAATATGCGTAAAAGCACACGTAGTATACTACAAGAAATTAGTGATATTGGAATCAGTAGAGATCCGGACTTGGTAATTGAAAGCCGCGGAAGTAATATCATTCAAAGTGCTATTAATCTGCTAGAAATGATACGTGAGAACTATGACGTAGAAACAGCAGCAGAGCTAGAACGCCGCTTTATCAACAGCATTCGCGGTGCAGATCCTACCAAATTTAAGCGTGGGATCAAGCGTATCCAAGAAAGTAAAGAGTAAACGCAAATACCAAAATTCAGGTATATCACCGTAGTTTTTTCAATCCGGACTAAATAATATTACAAAGGCCTTTTAGGAAGGTCGTTCGTAGAGTACGAACAGTATTTGCTATTCGAGGAGAAAATAAAATGGCACAATATTCAGGTGATTTAACTTCAACAGGTGTAGTAGCCGCTAACTATCGTCGCGCTATTGCTCCGTTCAGCAACTTTGGCACACGTCAAATTGCTTTCTTAGCTATTGAAAACTTAACTGTTAACACAACAACCACAGAAGCTGGTGTTTTAACAGCTGACACAACAAACATCGGTGGTACTGGTGATCAGTATGCTATCTATGCAGCTGACAGTTCAAGCGTAGTAGTTCCAGCAAGCTACATCTTCCCATCAAACAGCGCAATTTACAAGGCCTTAAACGGCGTTGCAATTTCTGCAGAAGTAGTGTTTGTTGGTGCAGTTGCATTTGCAGGTTCAGGCGCAACAACAGCTAAGGTTGTAGTTGGTGTTTACATCGACACAGCAGCTTCTGCTAACGCTGATATGCAACACGCATTCACAGCTAACGGCAATGCACAATCAATCCAAGCAGCTGTACGTGCTGCTACTGGTGACACTGGTGTTACAGTTAAGTCTGTATTCCCAGCAGGTATCACATTCACACCAGCAACAACATACTAATTTATTAGTTTATTCCTGTTCGGGATGGGAAGCAAATCAGGACTCTTCGGAGTCCTTTTTTGTTGGGTTAAATATGTAATGGAATATAAGTTATACACACTAGTTGATATTACGCACACTGGGCAAAATCGAAATGAGCCAGGTCGCGAGCTTGCTCGTTTAAAAGAACAAAATTTTCAAACAATAGTACAAACATTAGGAATCAGAGCTAATATATACTTTGTACAAAGTCCTATAGTAACAGAAGTGCAAGGCCGATTGGTAGGGTTTGATACAGACGAAGTATTAAAAGTTTGGCGCTTTGACTTTGGTACAGATAGGGACCTGCTTTATGAAAACAACGGAGATCCGGTAGGATTCCTTAAAGAAGACTTTCATTTGGTGCCTTACATAGCTCACTTGGATGAAGATATGGAACAGCAATATGCTGTATTCAATACACAGGACCCTGGAAAGAATATAACATTCTTTGCCAAATAACTGACATTATTATATTCTAGTATTTTCCATAAATAAAGTTGTAGGCAAAACACCATTAACTAGGCACTTATACATTTTTTTAGGCACATACCCTATATCAAGGGACCTGACTTAAACTTTAATGGAGAGCCTAGATGGCCCGCACAGCGACAAGAACGACAGAAGCAGTTTCACAACTAGCTACATTACCCGAGAGAGTGGCCGTAGTTGAAACTAAGGTGCATCAAATAGAAGAAAAGATTGACGACCTAAAAAGCGACGTCAAAGAAATGCACGACTGTTTGGACAACACTCGAGATTTGCTGGCAGACAAGCTCAGAGCTATGAGCGAAGAATCCACTAATCAACACAACGAATTAGCCGGCAAAATCAAAGAACTTCAAACAGTTAAAAACAAGTTTGTAATGTACGGTATGGTTGCCCTGGCGTTCTTAGCTGGAACTGGTTGGATACAAGCTACAAACTTACCTAGTATATTAAAGTTCTTAGGACTCTAATTCAGTTAAATACTGAATGCAGATTCAAGAACTATCCATAGACCCAAACCCACATCATCACGAACTGAATCCAGTTTTGTGGGAAGATAACACCCTTAGAAAAGAAGTAAGACATCAGCTGTTAAAAATAGCTAAAAATTTTGTTGACTTTTTAGAAGTACCTAATCTAAAACTAAAAGATGTTACACTAAGCGGTAGCAGTGCGGGCTACAACTATAGTGAATATAGCGACATTGATTTACACTTGGTTGTAAATAGCGAAGAAACATTTACATATCAAAAGTTACACTATAACAATACGCACAATTTATCAATTAAAGGCATTCCAGTAGAGCTGTACGTACAACCAGCCGGACAGGTACATCATAGTGCTGGTATCTATAGTGTACTAGATGACAAGTGGCTTAGTGAACCCGAGCATACAGAACCTACAGTAGATCCAAAAGATATCAAAAGCAAAGCACGTAGCTACTCTGGTAAGATCAATAGTGCTATGCGTAGCGGAGATGTAGGCAAGTGCAAAGATGTATTGGACGAAATAAAACGTTTACGTAAAGCAGGGCTTGAAGCAGGCGGCGAACAAAGCGTGGAAAATCTAGCATTTAAGTTACTCAGAGCTAGAGGGCAGATTGACAGATTGCGTAAATACATAGATAAATTAACTAGTGCTGAATTAAGCCTTGGGGAACATAATGAAGATTAAAGATATAACAGAAGACAGCGATATGAAAATTAAGTCTGTCAGCGGAAACGATGTAACTATTGACCAGGGCGGATCAGAAGTTAAAACAACTACAGATGCGCTAGTCCCAGATCCAAAAACACCAGGTGCGTTTACTATGAAACCACCAGATCCAAATACTATCAAACCAGGTGCCGCGGTAACTAGCGATAGTGCTAGTATGGAAGAAGAAACAGAAGAAGACGATGAACCAGGACACCATCATTATAATGATTGGTTGCACAGCGAACATAGTCCATTTAGCGATGAAGCAGGAGACGAAGATGCTGTATTTCAAAAGGCTATTCATTTTCTACACAAGCGCGGTGTACACCCTGGAGATATAGAATATCACGCACATCATATGACTAAAAAGTTTCTTGATGGAGCAGTTGGTGAGTCTCATAAAGATTTAATTAGCCAAGGTAATCAAGATGTAGGTGGTGATGCTACAGATAACTTTATTGATCAGATACGTGATAAAAAATGGGAAAAAGCTAATCGTGGACCTGTTAGCGCAGGAGTACGTAGTCCACTAGGTGAGAACGATGAGCTTTACAAGTGGCTAACTATCGCAGGCATCAAATGAAAATTAACGAGTTAATCGACAGCTTTGAAATCTGGATCACTAACGAGGAGCGTGAGATACTTAAAAAGTTGAAAACGCCTGTTAAGATAGCCCAGTTAAGTGAACACGATCAATTCAAAGTTCAGGCTATGATACGTAAGAGTTTGATAACTAAGATTGGGATGGAAGATCCTAGTGTAGTCGCAAATGAAAAAATCAAACAAAAATAAACCTAAAGCCAAAGTAGTTAAAGAATTAGCTGGACAGTTTGAGGAAGAAATTAATAAAAACCTCCCTGTAAGCATACAGCCTGATGGCAGTCTAGTTTACAAAGACTTCTTTATCAAACGTAACAAACTTGAAAACTGGGTTGTCTATCATAGACACAACGGTAATCCTATAGAAGAGTACTATCTGAAAAGCTGTGCCCTTATGGCCGCTAAAGCCTATAGCAGAACTGACATTAACAAGTTCTTTGAAATTAAACATTTAGATAACAAGTATTGGGCTAGCTATAGCGACAACCAGGTCTACAGAAAAAACATTAAAACAGCCAAGGATTTTGACAGATTCCAAGTGCTATTAAACAAATTAGAACTTAGCCAACAGGAAACTGACAGGTTTAAGGAGAAAATTTCCACAATGTTTAAGTGGAGTTTCGTATAAATAGTAATAAGAAACAGTTCAGGGATACTACTATGCAACTAAGAGAATTATCAAAGCCAGTTACAAGCAAAGTGCTAAATGAGAGCCTAGCTAAGAAGTTTGGATACAAACTTAACTTGGAACAATTTACAGATCCACAGCTAGAGGATGTTCGTAACAAGCTACGTACAGAAGTTAGCCAATTTGAAGTTAGCGAAAGCTTCGATACTATGAATTCAAATCCTAAGTATCAAAAGACTCGTGCTTTGCTAGATGTTATCAATCAAGAGATTATGGAGCGTGAAATGAACGAAGGCGCAAAACCAGATTACATTGATTTAGATAAAGACGGCAACAAGAAAGAGTCAATGAAGAAAGCCGCCAAGGATAAGAAAAAGGATAAGGCCGTGGAAGAGAACTATGTCAACAAGACTTTCCGTCAGCGAGCACAGGCACATTCAGTTCCAACAAGTTGGATTAATAATGCACTTACGAGAGTTGAATTAGGCGAAAGCGATCGCGAAGAACTTAAGGCAGAATTAAAATTACGCTACGACTTAAATGAATCACAAGCTAGCTATGTATTGCTAGAAGGCGAAGAAGAAAAAGCTAAAGTTATTATGGCTACTAAAGATATGGTAGACCAAATCACAGGCTGGTTAGAAGACACAGCTCAATTAAAAGCTGAACAGCTTTTAGAATTAATGGACTCTATAAGAGAAACACTTGGCAGCGATGTCGCACAAAAATACGAACAGGCAGTTAAGCCAGCACTAGAAGGCGTGTACTCAGCATTAGAAAGCAGTCGTCAAGGCCTATCAGCTGGTCTAGCACTTGTATCTGGTGGCGAAGCTCCTATGATGGGCGGCGGTGCTCCTGATATGGGTGGTGCAACTCCTGAAGCTGGCGCAGCTCCTGATATGGGTGGAGCAGCTCCTGAAGCAGGTGCAGAAGAAGCAGCCGCTCCGGCAGCTGGTCCAGAAGAACGTATGCAACGTGAAAGCGTCGACTACAGTCGTCGTTTAGGTATGTTGCTTGCATCAAAAAAAAAGTAATTCAAAACATTAGAGAAAGCGTAGACCCCTTAGTTTTAACACTAAGGGCTCTACAAGCCAGTGCTAACAACAAGCACATCGAAGCTCCTTTAACTTGGGACGCAATCAATCAAACAGGTCAACAATACGGTAGTCCAGATATCGACTACGATCGTTTTGCCGCACGTTGGGATTCAGATCCAATGTTAAAGCAATTGGTAGCTCGCTTTGACGGACACGGTGTTGTAATCAAAACTGATGCCAAAGAGCCAAAGCCAGAGCAAGGCGAACCAAAAGCAGGGTTGATGGACAAAGCGGCTAAGAACGCAACTAATCGAGCAATGAAGTAATTGACTTTGTTGTAAGTTAGTGTATACTAGCTAAATGACTCTACTCAAAGAAAGATATACCTACACACCTATTAATAGAGAAAGTGTAGAAGGCAAACGCCTATACGCAACACCAGATGGTAGTAAAGTTCCTAGCGTTACTACCATCCTGGATAAAACAAAACCACAAGAAGAACGTGATGCGCTCAATGCGTGGAAACGTGCCGTTGGTGAAAAGAAAGCACAAGAGATTACTACTGAAGCTGCTAACCGCGGAACACGTATGCACAAGTGGCTTGAAGACTATGTTAAGACTGGTGTACTAGGTACGCCAGGTACTAACCCTTTTAGCCAACAAAGCCACAGTATGGCAAAAACTGTAGTCGATCAAGGGCTGTGTAATGTAAATGAAGTATGGGGAGTAGAAGTACCCTTGTACTATCCAGGACTGTATGCTGGAACTACTGATGCTTGCGGTGTACATTTAAACGATGAAAGTATACTAGATTACAAACAGTCCAATAAACCTAAAAAAATAGAATGGATTACTGGATACTATCTACAGCTTACAGCCTATGCGTTAGCACACAATAAAGTACACGGTACAAACATACGCAAGGGCGTAGTACTAATGTGCGTAAAACCTAAAGAAATAAGCCCAGGGCTATTTGATGTACCCGTTTATCAAGAGTTTATTCTAAAACCCGAAGATTTTAGCTATTGGGAAGCCAAGTGGTGGGACAGAGTTGAGCAATACTACGCTCTAACTTGATAAATAAAACAAACGGAGATTGACGATGTCACTTATTACCCCATATGAAAGAATTCACGGTTCTAACACGCAAGTTGGAACAATGTACACCCCAAATTGCAATTTATATGTAATTTATGTTATGAATGCTAGTAACGCAGCTGTTGATTTGCAAACACAAGACAGTTACGGTGTTAATGCTGTAGTTAACGGCGCCATTGAAGTTATTGTAGACGAACTTAATCCACTAGCTTGGTATACTCCTGCAGATAACAGTGGAAAAATGTATGTTGTACTTGATAAGAAAGAAGACGAAGGCAGTATTGACAATACAGCAATGGCCACAGAATTAACTACTAGAATCCGTAGATTATCTGCTAATAGCTATGCTTCAGATACACCTACTCCAGTAGTATTAAGTGGTTCAGAAGTATGGCCTGCTACTTCATTAAGTTTTGGCGATAACAATTAATACATTCTAATCCCACAAAAGCCCTAGTTTCTACTGGGGCTTTTTTGTTTTGTGCAAGTCATAAATATACAATACGAGGATATCTAGATGGCTGTTTATCAAATTTCAAGAATTCAATTACGTCGAGGCAAAGCCAACGACAGCACAGGGTTACCACAGTTAGCCAGCGGAGAATTGGCCTGGGCTATTGACACCCAAGAATTATGGATTGGTAACGGATCTGTAGGCGAAGGCGCACCGGCTGTAGGCAACACTAAGATCCTAACAGCTAATGATTTAGCTAGCCAGGCTGGCTTAATTGGCAAAATCAATTATGTTTATAAAAATGCAGACCCTAGTATTCAAACAGGGTTAACTCCTACCGCGCCAGTTAGTAGAACACTACAGGACAGATTAGATGATCAAATAACAGCAACTGATTTTAATGTACTTCCTCTAAGTACAACCAATGGACTTATTGTTGATAGTACAGTAACTTTACAACGAGCTATCAATCAGTTGTTTGTTAATACACCTCTTGCAAATGCACACTACAATGATGGTACGCCATTGGAAGATGCTGTTGTACGTCGTGTAACTTTGAATGTACCTCCCGGCATTTACAACTTATCAGACACTATTAATATTCCTAGTTATGCTACGATTGTTGGATCGGGCGCTGATAAAACTATTTTTAAATTCAACCCAACAGCCACATTATCAAATGTAACAACAACAAATAACAGTCCAATTATTGTAACAGCTAACGCTACAGTTAAAATGAAAGGAGCTACAATAGTTCCAGTTACTAGTTATATTGCACCAGGAGTTGGTATTGTTAACGATGCAGCATTTACAGGACATATCACGCACGGAACTCCTTCTGTCCTAACCGTTGATTCAATCGGATCAGGAATAGTTTTATCTGTTGGCCAAATTGTATTAGGTGCAAGTGTACTTCCTAATACCTATTTGGTATCTCAACTTAGTCCAACAACCTGGCAGTTAAACACAACTTATGCTAGTGATGTAACATCTGCTCCATTGCTTGCTACTGGTGTTGTTACTAGTACAACGTTCACAGGTTCAATCACCGGTACAGTATTGACAGTGACTAGCGGAACACCTGAAGCAGGACAGTTACTAACTGGTACTGGAATTGCAGACAACACTTATGTTATTAACAGCGTCAACTCCAGCACTTGGGTAGTAAGCGTAAGCCAAAATACATCAAGTACTACTATTACAGGTACTGGCAAAATTTCAATGTCAAGCCCTGCATTAGCATCTGGCGCGATTACTACGCTAACCTTAGACTTAACTGGTAGTGCATTTAAATTATATGATAGCACAGTTGGTACAGTGAGTAATGTTTACATTAAAGAATTGACAATTGAATCCGTCAATGGTAACAATACTTGTTTAGAGTTAAATTCTGTAATTGATAGTAAGTTTGAAGATTTAACATTGAAAGGCAAATCTTCAGTAATCCCTACTTATCCATCAACATTCAATGCATTGAACAGCGGCGTTATACTAAAATCATCTAGCTCAATGTATCCTTGCGATAATAACGAGTTTCTTAATATTAAATTTGATAGCTTTTCATTTGCTGTGTATGGTCCGCAATACGTTACAAATAACAGCTTTGAAGATTTAGAAGTAAACTATACTTACGCTGGCGTAGTGTTAGGTTACAACTTTGATTCACAATATGATCCTACAGTCCATCCATTAGGTAGTTCAGTATTAACTAATCAAGTATTGAATAGTAAATTTAACAATGTTAAAACACAGGCTGTTTTAATTGGTGCAGGTACTGGAAACATTGTAGACGGTGCAAGTTTGATTAGTGTAGGCAATAGTGGCGGTACAGGCATAGATTCAGGCAATCATTTATACCCACAAATTTATATTCATCAATTTGGTAACAGCGTTGTTAACGTATTCTCTAATAGAACAAGCGCACTATCAAACTTAATCCAAACTATCGGCGGCCCGGTATTGACAGTTCCATATGTTCCTGAAGTAAGTGGGCAGATATCGTACAAGACATTCTCGGCATTACCAGTAACTGGAATGACATATCAAGCAACACCAAAATTTGCTTTCAGATTGCCGGCTGCAACAGATATTACAGGTGCACCAAGTGGTATGTCATCATACGTAATTGACTACACATACGTCAGTACAGAGTATTCATTTGTGCGTCGTGGCACATTGACAATTTCATCATCTATTATTAACAATGGATCGTATATTGCTAACATTCAAATTGGTGATGAGTATGACTTTGCTGGACCAGACCAAACACAACAATTGAATTTAGAATTTACAGCAAGGTACTTGAATGACAGCAACACTTTCTATACAGGTACTGGTATCCCAAGTGGTATAATGGTATTGTATTCAAATTCATTAGCCGGCGATGCAGGCACACTTGAATATACGTATACCGTTTCGTTCTCAAACTGATAGACAATAGTATTAACTGCGTGTATAATTCATATTAACAGTATGATAATGTCTCTGCAGATTGATTCCCTTAAGAAAATCGGCGCTAACCGCCCTTAAACCGTTGAGTATGAATAACTTTCTCCGGTAATTTGGTCGCCACTAAATACTCTCTAGACAATAACATTACACAGAAAGAAGATGACTAAGATAACAGTAATAAAAAGAAATGGAAGCAGAGAGCCACTAGCAGTTGAAAAATGGCAAGCTCAAGTAGCAAAAGTATGTAAAGGCATTGCCGATGTTAGTCAGTCAATGATTGAAATCAAAAGTCAACCGCACTTCTACGACGGCATTACTACAAACGAAATTGATAACATCACGCTACGTGCTATTGTAGATCTGATTGATGTCGAATCAAATCCAGATGTTGGTCATACCAATTACCAATACGTGGCTGGAAAACAACGCTTGAGTATTTTGAGAAAAGATGTATACGGCGAGTATGCTGTTCCACATCTTTATTCTATTGTAAAGCGAAATGTAGAAGTTGGTCTTTACACTCCCGAGTTGTTAGAGTGGTACACTGAAGATGACTGGAACAAAATGAATGATATGCTCGACCACGAAAAGGACGAACAGTATTCATACGCTGCTATTGAACAACTAATTGAAAAGTACCTTGTTAAGAATCGTGCTACGAAAGAAACATATGAAACTCCCCAAATTAGATACATTATTGCCGCAGCCACAGTCTTCCACAAAGAAGAACCTAATTCAGCACGTATGCGCTATATCAAAGAATACTATCAGGCGGCTAGCGATGGCTTGTTCACCCTGGCTACACCAGTGTTGGCAGGGCTTGGCACACCTACTAAGCAATTTAGTAGTTGCGTACTTATTCGCTCGGATGATGATTTGGACAGTATTTTCGCGTCAGGCGAAATGATGGCCAAGTATGCCAGTAAACGTGCTGGCATTGGTTTAGAGATTGGTCGCTTACGTCCGTTAGGTGCTCCTATTCGTGGCGGAGAAATTATGCACACTGGTATGATTCCATTCTTAAAGAAATGGTTTGGTGACCTTCGTAGTTGCAGTCAAGGAGGTATTCGTAATGCAAGTGCTACTGTATTTTATCCCATTTGGCATCATCAGTTTGATGACCTTATTGTTCTTAAAAATAATCAAGGAACAGAAGAAACTCGGGTTCGACATATGGACTATGGAGTGGTATTGTCTGCATTCTTTTGGAGAAGATTTAAGAACAAAGAAAACATAACTTTCTTTGATCCAAATGAAGTGCCAGATTTGTACGAAGCATTTTATAAGAATACAGAACGATTTGAAGAACTATATGTAACATATGAAAAGCGTACAGATCTGCGTAAAAAAGTAATGACCGCAGAAGAAGTATTCAAAGGCGGCATACTAAAAGAACGCACTGATACAGGCCGTATCTACTTAGTGTTCATTGACAATGTGCAAAATCAAGGACCGTTTGATCCTGAGTACCACACAATTTATCAAAGTAATTTATGCTGTGAAATCCTATTACCTACTAAACCTTTTAAGCGTCTCGATGATGCTGATGGCCGCATTGCTCTTTGTACGCTCGGCTCGATCAACTGGGGAGCATTCCGCAATCCAGAAGATATGCGCCGTGCTTGCCGTATTCTACAGCGTAGTCTATGCAACATACTTGACTATCAAGACTTTCTAAGTATTCAATCTAAGTTAAGCAATGATGAGATACAACCATTAGGCATTGGTGTTACTAACCTAGCCTACTGGCACGCCAAACGTGGATTACAATATGGCGAGAAGGATGCACTACAAGATGTTAAGAGCTGGATGGAACATCAGGCTTTTTATCTTACAGAAGCTACAGTAGAACTAGCCAAGGAACGTGGTGCTTGTACACACAGTGACAAGACACGTTATGGGCAAGGCACATTCCCGTGGGAACTACGTGCTAAAGGTGCAAATGATCTTGTTGATTTCACTCCAGAGCTTGATTGGGAAACCCTACGTGTCAATATGAAACAATATGGAGTACGCAATGGCACATTGATGGCTATTGCTCCAGTTGAAAGTTCAAGTGTTGTTATTAACAGTACTAATGGTATTGAAATGCCTATGCAATTGATTAGTGTTAAAGAATCAAAAGCAGGATCCTTGACACAGGTTGTTCCTGAGTATCATAAACTTAAAAACAAATATCAGCTAATGTGGGAACAAACAGATTGCGCTGGCTATTTGAAGACAGCGGCTGTACTTGCCGCCTATGTTGATCAAAGTATTAGTACAAACACTTTCTATAATCCAGCACACTTTCCAGAACGTAAGGTGCCAACTACATTGATTGCTAAGAATTTAATGCAGGCTCACGCTTGGGGCCTTAAGACCTTCTATTATAGCCTCGTGAATAAGCAAGGTGCCAAGATGGAAGCTGAAGAAGCGCCAACTATGTTAGAGCCAATAGACTTTGATGATCAAGAGGACTGCGAAAACTGTAAGTTATAATGCTAGAAACTATTTGCGATATCTTAGTAGACGCATATAAGCGTAATTGGATTACCAGTCGTGATGGTAATGTAAGTATACGACATCACGATCGTGACCACTTTTATATTACACCAAGTGGTGTTCGTAAACAAACACTCCAACCAGATCAGTTCAAAAAGATTGAGATTCAAAAATCTTACACTTATAAAGAAGTAGGAACTGACTATGTTGCACAAAAATACGGCTGGAGTGTTCTACCATATACTGATATCAGCGAAAAACTAACACCTAGCGGCGAAATACCATTACACTTTGGACTTCAAAAAGAAATGGGTCAACATACTGATGAAGTGCGTGTCGTTGTTCACGTACATCCGACATATTGTATTGCGGCAATGCACGCCGGCATCGACCTTAGTACTATTAGCGATGCATTTCCAGAATTAAATCGCTATACTAAGGTAGCACCTAATGTGCCGGATGTTCCTCCTATTAGCCAAGCACTAGCCGATCAGTGTTTTGAAAAACTAAAATTAGATGATGCTGGCAATATTGCTTATGATATTGTTGGTATTAAGGGACACGGAGTTGTAGCTGTTGATACTAGCCCGTGGCGTGCCTATGAGCACATAGAACGATTAGAACATATTTGCAAGATAGTACTTGCATCAGGAAAATATTAATATGAGCAAACAACAATATAACTTAAATACACGTACAGACTATTTGAGTCGTAAAATGTTTTTGGATCCAGCAGGCCCAGTGACCATTCAACGATTTGAAGAAGTTAAATACAAGAAGATTGCAGATTTTGAAGCGACAGCCCGAGGCTTCTTCTGGCAACCCGAAGAGATTAGTCTTACTAAAGACGCCAACGATTTTAAGGATGCAAGCGATGCAATTAAACATATTTTTACCAGCAATCTATTACGTCAGACAGCACTTGATAGTCTTCAAGGTAGAGGGCCAACGCAGGTATTTACTCCAGTGTGTTCCTTACCAGAAGTCGAAGCTCTTATGTACAACTGGGGATTCTTTGAAACCAACATCCACAGCAAGAGCTACAGTCATATAATCCGTAACATCTACAATGTGCCCAAGGATGTGTTCAACACTATCCACGACACACAAGAGATTATCAGTATGGCCAGTAGCGTAGGCAAGTACTATGATGATTTACATAAACTTAATTGTTTGAAAGAATCAAGCAATGAAGGCGAAGTCAACGAACAAGAACATATCAAAGCTATTTGGCTAGCACTCAATGCCAGCTACGCACTAGAAGCATTCCGCTTTATGGTTAGTTTTGCTACAAGTCTCGCTATGGTAGAGAACAGAATCTTTATGGGTAATGGAAACATTATCAGTTTAATTCTTCAAGATGAATTGCTACACAAAGGCTGGACAGCCTATTTGATCAATCAAGTGATTAAAGAGGATTCACGTTTTGCTAACGCCAAGCAAGAATGTGAAGCAGAAGTATATCAATTGTATATGGATGTAATTCGCGAAGAAAAAGAGTGGGCAGATTATTTGTTTATCAAAGGGCCAGTTATTGGATTGAATGCTAACATTCTAAAAGACTTTGTGGACTATACAGCCGTAGGAGCACTTAAAGACATTGGTATCAAATATCAAAGCCCTGCTCCACGCAGCACACCAATCCCTTGGTTCAACAAGCATACTGACACAAGTAAAAAACAAACAGCATTACAAGAAAGTGAATCAACTAGTTACGTTATTGGCGTAATGAGCGATGTACTAGATTATGATGCTTTACCATCATTATAAGGAATAAAAATGACAGCTATAGTATGGAGTAAGAATCAGTGCCCCTATTGCGATCAAGCAAAGGCATTATTAAAAATGAAAGGCATTGAATTTGAAGAACGTAACATTCAAAAAGAGTACACACGTGAACAGTTATTGGAAGCGGTACCTAATGCCAGAACTGTTCCACAAATCTTTTTAGACGATAAATTAATAGGCGGGTTCACTGAACTCAAAAAACATTTCGAAAAGGTATAATATGTTAATTTCAAAAGGCGTAGCAGCAGGTGAAGTAATCACCCTTAAACTAACAAGTGGAGAAGAGTTGGTTGCAAAACTAACAGAAGAAACTGATAGTTATTATAAACTATCAAAGCCGCAAGTAATCGGAATGGGTCCACAAGGTCCAGGCCTAATGCCATATTTGTTTACAGTTAGCCCAGATGCTGATGTTAAACTATTAAAAACTACAGTTACAGTAGCAGAGCCAACAGATGCTGAGTTTGCTAAACAGTTCTTGCAATCGACTAGCGGTATTGCACTAGTATAAATAATTATATGCCAGGAATAGCAAGAGATCAAGGAACAGATACAGTTAATACTGTACACGGTGCGGTAGGAGGCAAGAACTGTAATGCGGCTCCTACTACTGTGGCAACCGATGCAGGTTCCGCAAATGTGTTTGTAAATGGGATTGGTGTTGTCCGTTCAGGCGATGCTGTTCAATCACATCACAACGGATCTGCCTGCGCCAATCACGCACCTGGCCTAGCAACTTTTAGCGGCAACGTGTTTGCCAATGGAAAGAACATTGGCAGACTAGGCGATACATACGGGTGCGGTGCTAAAATTACAAGTGCTAGTGGCAACGTGTTTGCCAATTAACTAGACATTTATTTCCGCCTAGTATATACTAGGACTAAGTATTCTAAAATACTTTAATCAAGGAGAAGTAAATGACAACAAAATATTCAGAATTCACAGCACTAGTAGAAGCAATGGAAGGCGACTTCGAAAAGTTCTACGATAAAGAAGTAGGTGCCGCAGGAACCCGTGTACGCAAACACTTGCAAGAACTTGCTAAATTGTGTAAAGAAACACGCAACGACGTTACAGCAGTTAAAAACGCTCGCAAAGAAGCCAAATAAGTCAACTAAATACAAGTCTAAGGCGTTATATTAGTATACGCCCAGGAGAGTAGTATGAAAAGTAAACTTATAATTGGTTCAGTGTTTGCCAGTATTTTGGCAATGAGTGCTTTGTTTGCCTACAGCCCACAGGCTCAAGCACACGAGGGATTTAGATATCGTGGCGGCTGTTGCTATCGAGGCGGTTACGGAATGGGTTGGGTCGCTCCAGCTGTAATTGGTGGAGTGATTGGTTATGAAATCGCCCAACCTCGTACAGTAGTTGTTGAACAACCTCCAATTGTTTATACAC
>Ga0208741_10000578_pt1 | contig 16792 bp, 16 predicted proteins | sample CryBogCBE03Jun09_FD_184576 | JGI IMG/M metagenome (GOLD analysis project Ga0208741, IMG submission 184576) | Freshwater microbial communities from Crystal Bog, Wisconsin, USA - CBE03Jun09 (SPAdes) | ecosystem: Environmental > Aquatic > Freshwater > Lake | place: Crystal Bog, Wisconsin, USA...
AGCCCCTGTACCAGCCGCTGCCTAGGCAAACCCCAATGGCGTTTGCTCCGTTTTTTAGCAAGCCGGTAACATCATAGGTTTGGTATTGCAGGCGTTTGTTATAGCTCGTCCAGCCCGGTGTTAAAAAGGCATCACCCACCTTTTGGCCGTTAATCTGCGCCTCATATAAACCATGGGACGTAATATAGGCTGTTGCCGACTGAATGGTTTTGCTTGTCGTAAACTGTTTGCGGAACAGGGGGCTGGGTTGCTGGTTTGGATCGGGTTCCGGTGCTTGTATCCATCTCGCTTTCCAGTCTGCCGAACTCAGCAAAGCGGTTTGCCAAAAAGCTGTTTCGCTCCAAGCGCTTGGCTTGCCCTCATTATCCCATACCCGCACCTGCCAATAATACCTTTTGCCAGACTGCAGCGGGGAGCCCGTGTAGGTAACATGCACCGAAGAATCGGACACAACTTTGCCGGTAGCCCAAACAATACCCCTGCCTTTTGCCAGCTGCGCACCATTGGCACCCACCCGAATTTCGTAGGCGGTTTGCAATACGCCACGCTTATTGCCCAGCAGCTGCCAGCTAAAACGGGGTGCCGTGGCATCTAAACCAATGGGGTTGGCCAAGTTTTCGGTCAACAGGCTTTGAACTTTAACCTGCGCGGTACAGGCCAAGCTAAAAAGAACGCCCAACAAAAAAATAATCGATAATTTCTTCATGACAAGTGGTTAACGAACATAGTAAACTAACAAGCAATAAGGCTTTAAAAGTAAAGCGAAGGTGCGGGGGAACCGTCATGCACCATCCTGACAATGGTATAACAGACCACGAGATACAAGGTATCACATGCAAATTGTGCAGCTGGTTATAATAATTATTATACGTTTGCCTACCTAACCTTTCCAGCATAAATAAAAAATTGTAAACCTGCACATATATGGCATCGGAAAATTTATACCAATTGGTAAGCATAGACGAGCAATCCATTACCCCTAAATATGTACAGCTCACCAATTCCATATTAAAGGCCATTGAAAGCGGGAAGATTGAGAAAGACTACCTGCTGCCCTCCATCAATGACCTGAGCTATGAACTGGAAATTTCCCGCGACACGGCAGAGCGCGCTTACCGGCATTTGAAAAAACTGGGGGTAATAGGCTCGGTGCCGGGCAAGGGTTATTTTGTTACAAAAACAGAGTTTAAGCAGCCGGTAAAGGTGTTTTTGCTATTTAACAAGCTTAGCACCCATAAAAAAATTATTTATGATGCTTTTGTTGCCGCGTTGGGGGAAAATGCGGCCATTGACTTTTATATATATAACAACGATTTTACCTTATTTAAAAAACTGCTGCTTAACCGCAAAGATGATTACACCCATTATGTTATAATACCGCACTTTTTAGAGGGTGGCGAAGCAGCCAGTGACATAATAAATACCATACCCAAAAACAAGCTAATTGTAATGGATAAGCTGATACCTGGCATTGAGGGCAGCTACGGGGCCGTGTACGAAAACTTTGAGAAGGATATTTATGATGCCCTGCACCAAGCTTTGGATAAATTGGCAAAATACCACACCATAAAAATCATTTTTCCTGAATACACGTACCACGCACACGAGATTATTGAAGGCTTTAAACGGTTTTGCAGCCAATATGCTTTTAACTATGCGGTTGTAAACAATATGGAGCAGGAACCTATAGAGGAAGGGACCGTTTACATTAGCCTGATGGAAAATGACTTGGTACTGCTGGTTGAAAAAATATTGCCCACAGGGTTAAAGGTGGGCAGGCAGGTTGGGGTGATCAGCTACAACGAAACGCCACTTAAAAAAATAATACTCAAAGGCATCACCACCATTTCGACGGATTTTCAACTGATGGGTGCAAAAACCGCTGAATTAATATTAAACCGCTCCACCGAGCATATCGCCATCCCTTTTTACCTCACTATGCGTGAATCATTGTAGCCTAGTTGATGATTGGCCTGCAAAGCCAAATGAGGATATTTTTAAGACTTCTGCAAGCTATTGCTCACCCAAAAGCGACGGAACGGACTCATTTAAAGCAAAGGTAAAATGACAATATTTATTACATTGCGGCTTGGAGCAGGCGCAACTAAGTTGGCCAAACCACAGAACAATAACTAAATACCGACACGATGGAAGAGATAGAAATACCCACCGAACACCTGCACGATGCCATACACGAAAAGGCGGAGGAAGCGAGGGAAAAAAAGATAGAGAAAGAATGGAGCATGATGGTGGCCATTTCTACGGCGGTGATGGCGGTATTTGCAGCCATATCGGGCCTGATGGCGGGCGACCATGTGAACGAGGCGATGATACAGCAAATTAAAGCATCCGACCAATGGGCCTATTACCAAGCCAAGGGCATTAAGGCTGAAATAAAGGACCTTAAAAACGACACCTCCGGTGTTGCCCGTTACAAAGCCGAGCAAAAGGAAATAAGCCAGAAGGCCAACGAGTTTACCGAAGAGTCGGAGGTGCACCTTAAAAAACACGTTCACCTATCCAGGGCGGTTACTTTGTTCCAGATTAGCATTGCCATTTCGGCCATTTCAATTTTGTCGCAAAAAAGGTTTCTTTGGTTTGTAGCGTTGGTGTTAACCATAGGCGGTATAGTTTTTTTTACCATGGGACTTACTTAGGCATGTTTTATTACCAACCGGCAGTTGGTTACCCATGGTTTTTAGCCTAATGCAGTAAAACCTTACACCGCAACTCTCCCCTGCCATGCCCAGTTTGTAATAAGCAAATACGGCGCTAACAATAAAACAAAAACCCCCGTGCTAAATAACACAGGGGTACTAAACCAAAACCAACTGGCGGCCCCAAAAACCAGGGGCCGATAAAAAATCCTAAAGCTATTACTGTATCGCAATTTCTTTAGGCGATACCTTCACTTCTTCTTTTTTGGGCAACAACAGTTTAAGCACGCCATTGTCGTACTTGGCCTGTATGCCGTCCACATTAATTTTGTCTTCCAGGCTAAAGCTGCGTTTAAAGCTGCTTACGGTAAACTCCCTGCGGTGTGTTTTGTAATCTTTTTGCTCCGTTTCAGCTTTCTTTTCGTAGCTAATGGTAAGCAGGCCTTTCTCCAAGTTTACTTTAAAGTCTTCCCTGTTTAAGCCTGGGGCTAATACTTCTACATGAAAAGCGTCGGCAGTTTCATGAATATTAACCGGTGGCACGTTTAAGCCAAGCTCCCTGCTAACGTTGGCGGGCAACTGGTTAAATAATTCGTCAACAAAGTTGTTGAAATTGCGGTAGTTGTGTTTTACGAGTGTCATAACCTATCAATTTTAAGTTTTATAAATAATTATGTAGTTAAATGTCCAAATTATATACCATGGCAAAAAACACCGGCTTGGTAAGACATGCAGGCATATTTTTTTTATTTTTCCGCCATTTAGTCACAAAAACATAAAATTCGGTTGTTTGCAAATGCCACAATGGCGTAAATTTACTTTTTTACCATTCCTATTTTTAATTTAGCTTTGTATCTATAAAAAGAAACGGAGGGAAAACAATGTATCCAGCACAGATAGTAATGCCGATGAAAGCAGAGTTGACCGAGCATGGGTTTGATGAACTGCTTACGCCGGAAGAAGTAGACAGCACGCTTGCGCAGGATGGAACCACATTGGTGATGATCAATTCAGTTTGTGGTTGTTCTGCAGGCAGCGCGAGGCCAGGTGTTTTGATGGCAGTGTATAATTCAGAAAAAAAACCTGAGCGCCTTACAACAGTATTTGCAGGTTTTGATGTGGACGCGGTAAAAAAAATGCGCGAGCATTTGTTACCCTACCCACCCTCATCACCCGCAGTAGCCTTGTTTAAGAACGGCGAGTTGGTACACATGATAGAGCGCCACCAAATTGAAGGGCGCCCTGCACAAGTTATTGCCCACAATCTTATTGCCGCCTTTAACGAATATTGTTAACGGCAGTTAAAAATTAAGTCCATGCAGCTTTTGTACATGGATGGGTTAGTAAATACTGCCCCCCGATTCCTCGGGGGGCTTTTTTATTAAACTATTATAGGCGGTTTTTGTTATTCTGCTAACTTAGCATCCAAATTGACATCGCAGAATTATCCCTGTTAGGTTAAGGAAAGGTGCCTTGCAGCACCATTTACAATGCCCTTGAAGCTAACAGCCAACCAACAACTTTTTAATTGCTATGAAGAATAAATGGGTCTCGTTTCTGTCAAAACTGGCGTTTATATGTAACCTTTGTTTTTTGTTTGGTATACTTATTATGCGTACACATAATTTTATACCTTACCAAGCAGTCAACGGAACCATTGTTATATTGGCATTCGGGGCTTTTTTTGTTAATTTAATACTGCAAACCTGCCTGCTGGTGCTGCGTGTGGCTAAAAAAGATATTCCTGTTGGGGCTTGGCTTCGGGTTTTTAACGTTGCCATGTTTGCAGTACAAATTATTTTCTTTTTCTATTTACCGGGCAATTAGCCGATATTATAATACGTTGAACATAACGAAGAAACATTTACAGATGAAAAAAATACTACTTGCTGCATTGGTTTTGGCAGCAGCCCTCTCCTGCCAGCAAGCACCCGACAAAGGCAAAAACACCGTGCCAGTGGTAGGCTTTGCCGACGCATTTGTTGACAATACCATAGGCCAGGCAAGGGTTGGTTTTATGGATGCCCTCCAAAAAAACGGTTTTGACGAGAAAAAAGGCACGCTAAAGGTGGAATACCGCAATGCGCAGGGCGATATACCCACCCTTACACAGATCATAAAATATTTTATTGCCGAAAAAGTGGATGTGCTGGCCACCTGCCCAACACTACCCACCATCACGGCGTTGCAAAACACCAAAACCATACCTGTATGCATGATGGTTGCCCCCACCCCGGAAATAATGAAGATCAACGATGCCCATGGCAACCCGCCTACGAACCTGTTCGGCACAGGCGAGAATCTGGATTATATTGACACTTCCTTTTTACTAATTCAAAAAATAGTAAAGCCTACAGTCGGCAAGCTAAATATAGGCATGGTATATAACCAAAGTGAACCACAGTCAGTGGATGCCATGGAACGCATTAAGCAGCTGGCCAATGCCAACAACATCAACCTCGTGGCTTTGCCCGTTAACTCCTCTTCGGAAGTGCAATTGGTTACGTCCTCCCTCCTCTCTAAAAACCTGGACGCATTTTTTGCCAACCCCGACAATACCATATTTGCTTCGTTTGAAACCATCGTAAAAAATTGCGACAAAGCCCATGTACCGGTGTTTACCAGCGAGGCTGGCCTTGTGCAGCGTGGCGCGGTGGCTGCCTACGGTGCAGATATTTACCAATGGGGCTACCAAGCAGGCGAACAGGCGGCAAAGTACCTACAATCAAAAGACAGTACACTGCTTAAATGGCAATTGGTAACCTTACGCAAAAAAGTGTACAATGCCGCAGCCGCTAAAAAATATGGCTTAACCATTCCAAATACCTTTCAAGCAATACAATAATGCAGTTTTACCTTGATGCACTGCAGTTTGGGCTATGCCTCGGCAGCATGGCCATGGGTATTTTCATCACCATGAAAATATTCAACATGCCCGATATAACCACCGACGGCAGTTACACCCTTGGCGCAACTGTAACCGCCGTGCTCATTGCCGGCCATTGGCCAATTTATGGGGTGTTACCAATCAGCATTGCAGCAGGTACCTTGGCGGGTATTTGCACAGGCCTAATACACACCAAGCTAAAAATAGACGCCCTGCTGTCGGGCATATTGGTGATGACGGGGCTGTATTCCATCAACCTCCTCATCCTAGGCAGGAGCAATGTGCCGTTGATAAACGTAACCACCATTTTTAACAGCATTACCCTATTTGCCGATGAAACCTACAACCAAGTAGCCATCGGACTGATTCTAATAAGTCTTTTAGCATTGCTGCTCACATGGTTGCTGCGCACAGATTTTGGCATTGCCATGCGGGCCACGGGCAACAGCCCCACCATGACGAGGGCCATGGGCGTTAACACCGACCGCATGAAGATTACCGGCCTTGCCGTAGCCAATGCTTTTACCGCCTTAAGTGGCTTTTTGGCTGCGCAGTACCAAGGTTTTACGGATATAAACATGGGCATAGGCATTGTGATAACCGGCTTGGGATCTGTGCTTATTGCCGATGCCCTGCGAATTTGGTTTAATATCACAGGCATTGGCAAGCAGATAATACTGGTGGTAGTCGGCAGCATTGTTTTCCAGTTTGTGCTGGCCACGTCTCTTCAGTTGCATGTTAACCCAAACATGCTTAAGTTGATAACAGCATTATTTGTATTGTTGATTGTGGCGTTGCCGAGGGTGGGAAAGTTAACCAGACTGCGAGTTCCTTAGTTAACAAGTTTACCAGTCTTCTGTAATATGTTATCTGGCAAACGAGAGAAACAACAAACTTCTATTTAATGATTGACATAAACCATATCACCAAAGTATTCAACAAGGGCAAGGTAAACGAGGTTACCGCTTTGCGGGATGTTTCGCTGCACATACCAAAGGGGGAGTTTGTGGTGATGATTGGCAGTAACGGCAGTGGCAAAAGCACCCTGTTGAATATGGTGGCCGGTAGTGAGTTTTGCAGTGAGGGTACCATTACCATAAACAATGTGAATGTTACAGCACTGCACGATTACGAACGTAGCAAATGGATGGCCCGGGTTTTCCAAAACCCGTTTAACGGCACCGCGCCTGATTTAACCATTTTGGATAATTTTAGGCTGGCGGCTTTACGTGCCCAGCCAAAAAAATTATCCATCGGCACCAATGCTGCCTTTAAAAAAACAGTGCAGGATAAAATTGCCATGCTGGGCATGGGGTTGGAAAACAAAACCAACCAGGCCATGGGCAGCCTCTCTGGCGGCCAACGCCAGGCGCTAACCCTGCTGATGAGTGTAATGGACCATACCGAAATACTGTTGCTGGATGAGCCGACGGCTGCCTTAGATCCACGTTCGGCACAGTCTGTCTTAACCTTGGCTAATACGCTGGTTAAAGAATATGATCTAACGGCGCTGTTTGTAACCCATAACCTAAAGGATGCCCACCAATACGGCAACCGGCTGGTGCAAATGCAGGAGGGCAAGGTATTGCGCGATATTGGCGGGGTTGAAAAGCAAAACCTGCCTTTAACCACCCTGTTTGAATGGTTTGCTTAAGCAAATGGCCATCTTTTTTTTTGTGTTTATAGTTTGATGGCAAAGCGTATTTTTTCGTTGCCAATTGCACCAATCTTTTTGTAAAAGCGAATGCCGTCGGCATTAAACGCTGGCGTTTGCCACTCAATGGCCACACATGATTTTTCTGCCGCAATTACTGAAAGCCTGTCCATAATTACACGGCCGATACCCTTACCCCGGTATTGCGGCAGCAGAAACAAGCAATCCATATACAAAATATACCCGGCATCCCAGGTGGTATATTCAAACACATACGATACATAGCCCGCCACTATGCCGTCACATTCCACGACTTGGCAAAACAACGGTGGATATTCGGCAAACAATGCTTTATCAAGCCGCTCTAATTTTCCCTCGGGGCTATATTCGGCTTGTTCGTAAATGGCGTGTTCCACACACAAATCAACCAAAGCCGGTAGGTCTTTTCTTTCACAGTCTCGTATTATATAATTCATCGCAACGTAATTTCCTGTTGTAAAAACCCAACAAACCTTGTAAAGTAAGCGGGCTGCTGCACATTTTTCAACATAGCTGCATAATGCAGCCGCTTTAGCCCAGCCTTGGCTTTACAGTAAAGGAACTAATGGGTGGCATTGAATGGTGGAAGTTTGACGGCTACGCCTCCGAGGGGGTAAAAGCCAATCCTGACGGACAACAGATTGCCTGTGCCTGCTGAAAATAGGCCAATATACCTGTTGCATCATTAAAGTCCAGCTTTTTTCCACCCACCAAAGCATAGCAAGTCGTTTTATCAAAATAACCATTTGGTGGGTGGATAATTGGTGTGCCTGCTATTTTTTCGCCGCACCATAATTTAACACTATCTGGCAAAAAGCTTTTACGCCCACATCAAAACCGCTTTCATCAATATAAAAGTCGGCTGTATGGTGTGGGGGAGCCTTAGCAGGGTCGTTACCCTTAGGCATGCCACCCAAATAAAAAAAGAAGGAGGGTGCCTTAGTGCCGTAGAAAGAAAAATCTTCCGCACCCGTAACCCAGTTGTGCTTGTTTACATGTTCTTTGCCCGCGGCAGCCTGTAATGCAGGCAGTACGGCTGTTACAAGGGCAGAGTCGTTATAAGTTACCAGTGTCTTATTTTGTATGTCAACATCAGCAGTGGCACCGGCACTCTCGGCAATGCTTTGCGCGGTGCGCTTAATGCGCCCATATATATCCTGTTGCATTTTACTGTCAAGTGTACGTATGGTGCCACGCATGGTGCACTGCTCGGGAATTATGTTGCTTCTTACGCCTGCATTAATGGCACCCACCGTAATAACCGCAGGGGCTATCGTAAGGTCTTCTTGGCGGCTTACGACCGTTTGCAGGCCCTGGATAATTTGCGCTGCCACTACAATAGGGTCAACGCCGGCCCAGGGTTGCGACCCGTGGCTGCCTTTGCCCTTAACCGTAATGCTAAACCAATCGCTGGAAGCCATAAAAGAGCCCTGCTTATATTCAATGTTCCCCGCCTCAATGTTGCTTTCAATATGTAGGCCAAACACGGCCTCTGGCTTGGGGTTATCCAACGCACCTTCCTTTATCATCAGCGGTGCGCCGCCTTCCTCATTGTCTGGTGCCCCTTCCTCCGCCGGTTGAAATAAAAATATAACCGTACCGGGTATATTGCTTTTCATTTTACTCAACACGGTAGCCGCACCCATCAACATGGCCGTGTGGCTGTCGTGGCCACAGGCATGCATAACACCAACGGTTTGGTTGTTAAAGGTATCCACTGCCTTGGATGCAAAAGGTATTGCCACACGCTCTGTAACCGGCAGGGCGTCCATATCAGCCCGCAAGGCTATCACCGGCCCAGGCTTGCCACCTTTTAATATTCCTACCACACCGGTTTTGGCTATTGGGTATTTTACCTCCAGGCCGAGCGACCTAAGGTATTCGGCCACCAGTGCGCCGGTTTTATATTCCCGGTTTGACAGTTCGGGGTTTTGGTGAAAATGCCTGCGCCATTCAACCACTTTGGGCAGTACCTCCTGCACGTTTTTGTTAATTTCAGCCGAGTAGTTTTGTGCTTGGGAGAAAAAAGGGATGAAGATAAGAAACACCCATACCCTGAAGAGGTATGAAGAAGGCACATTTTGCCGGCCTTGCGAGAAGAATGAAACAATACGTTTAACCATGCTTGCTGCTTTATTATTTGATAATGTATGATTTGCGCAACGAAATTGGAAGTTAATAAAATGATTGATAGCTTGCGGTAAAAGTTTTGGTCCGCTAGCGGAAAACGTGCTTTTATCGCGTGTGCAAAAAAAGTAACAAAATCTATTTATTTACGTTTTTTCAAGTTCCCCCTTTTGGGGGCGGAGGGGGTATATGATTCTAAAAGGCTATTGCGGAGTGGTGGCTAAATTTGATGAACATAACGTGCACAAATACTACCACGACAACGAATACGGGTTTCCGCTGGATGGTGATAACGAACTGTTCGCCAGGCTGGTGCTTGAAATAAACCAGGCCGGCCTAAGCTGGGACACCATTTTAAAAAAGAAAGAAAACTTTTTTACTGCCTACGACCAATTTGATATTGAAACGGTGGCAAAATACAACGAAACCAAGGTTGCAGCGCTGCTGAACAATGCAGGCATTATACGTAACCGCCTTAAGGTAAACGCAGCCATAGAAAACGCCAAAACAATACTGGCATTGCAAAAGGAATTTGGCAGTTTTAAAAGCTGGATAAACCACCACCACCCTTTAACAAAAGATGAATGGGTAAAACTTTTTAAAAAGCATTTTAAATTTACTGGCGGCGAAATTGTAAACGAGTTTTTAATGAGTACCGGCTACCTGCCGGGTGCCCATGATGAAAACTGTGCAGTGTTTAAAAAAATCGAACCCTTAAAACCGATGTGGATGCTGGGTTAATTGCCGGCTCGGTTGCCGCAAATCATTAACAATTGCATGCACAACTAAATAATTACTTACTTGCTAAACCAACTTACACATGCGCCCAAATATTATACCTCTTTTATTGCTGGCCGTTTGTTTCATCGCCCATATTACTGCCTCAAGCCAAACCAAAAAGCCCAGCTTTTTGGTTATATCTGATACCCATATTGACACGTCGCTGGCCATTACCACATACGGCAGCGAAACAGGCAAAGACCTATGGGCAGCCACGCTGCCCAAATTAAAACAGGTTATTGCCACAGAAAAGCCAAGCTTCATCATACTGTTGGGCGACCTGCCTTGGCACGCAAAGCGGGACAGCATGCACCAGCTTGAAAGCGCCAAGGCCAACACAGGCATAGTGTTGCAAAACCTGCGTGAGCTTGCACAAGCAGAAAAAATACCCCTGCTGTACACACCCGGCAACAACGATTCGCAGAACGGTGATTATGCCGCCTTTACTGCCAACAATAAACAAACCCCGTTTTATTTAGACAAAGGCCATGAGCAAGAATGGCCTATGATAACCAACCGAAAGGCCAGTATTGCTGACAGCTCTATTCTAGGCTTAGGCAGTTATTCGGCCTGGCCGCTGGGCAAAAAAGGCAAGCTAAAAGTAATAGTGCTTAACACAGTGATATTCACCAAAAGTAAAAAGAACCCTTATTCCTTGGACCCCGGCAAACAGCAGGCTGATGCTGCAATAACGATGGCATGGTTTGAAAACGAACTGGCTGCATCCACGGGTGAGTCTGTTTTAATTGCCATGCATGTGCCGCCGGGGCAAGACAGCTACAACAACAGTGGCAACAATTTTTGGTCGCCTACGCTTACTTACGGCAACAATACCATTCTGGATACATTCTTAAACTTGGTGGATACCTACAAAGCAAATATTGTTGGCCTTTTGAGCAGCCATACCCACATGGATGCCATAAAGCTGCTTACCAACCGCAGCAACCAATACAGCAATTTCATTTTGTCGGTGCCAGCCATAACGCCCGACCACCAAAACAACCCCGCCATTAAGCTGGTTAACTACAACCCCGACAATTTTACCTTAACCAGTTTTACCACCTTGTACAACCCCATTAAAAACAATGGCATTACCGGGTGGGACAGCAGTTACACCTTTAACAACGAGTTTCACTGCCCGGCAGGGCTAACCATACCCTACTATGTGAAAACTGAGTACGCTAAAGACACCAGCCTAAAGGTTTTTAAACAATATGTGCAAAATATTTACATGGTTAAAAGCCAGCAGCCAAATGTTAACAGTATGACGATGGCAGTTAGGGTGCGGTACCAGAGGTAGTGAGGAAGAGCGTGCGTCTCTATGATTCTATCGTTCAATTTAATAACCGGCTTTCCAAGTACAAGGTATCCGGACTCATGTCCACATCATCATCCCAAACAACGGTACCCCAGCATACATGGGCTTTTATAAAAAAGAACTCATCCCGCAATGCTTTAAAAACCCCCTTGTCCAAATAGGGCTTCATATCAAATACCTTTTCTTCAGCATTAGTAAACCTTATTACCAATTGATAGTCATTGGCCGGTGTTACTGTTTCTACCCTTGGGTTTATCATACTACACTATTTTAACGGCTCTAATCTAAATGGCTTTTCGCCACCTACTGCTAATTTCCAGTTTTGCATTAAATCTCCTTGGTGTATTTCTATCCAAGCAACTACCAATTTCAGTTTATTTGAAGGCAAACTACCCTCCAGCACATTGCCCTCGGGTATGGAGATGACGGCAGAACTTCAGGCATATTCCACGTGCATATGCGGTAAATTGTGCTGTTTTGTATCGTAATAATACATGATAAACACTATGCCGTAAAACATGGATATAACGGGCATGCTACATTTTACTTGTTTAATCCCAAATTTACCTTGGTTATTTCGGAGCAACAAAAATAATTATTCATGGCAGAGTGGTGTGATCTTCTGTTGACAGAATTATTATTATTCAAATAATAGTTTTTATCTATCCCTTATATAAAATCATAATCAATCTCTATTTTATAAACCCGCAACTTTGCACTGCATTCATACGGTTGCCATACTGCCATACTACGAAGCAAAATGTTATTAACAGACTAAATAATAAGTACAATTATGAGCAACAGAGTATTATCAATCGGGAGCCAGTTCCCAGCGTTTAAGAAGAAAGCAGTAGTATCCATTGAAAAAGGTAAAGAGTTTACCGACATTACCCTAGAAACCGCCACCGCCAAAGGCAAATGGACTGTAATGTTTTGGTGGCCTAAGGATTTCACCTTTGTTTGCCCAACAGAGATTGCCGAGTTTAACAAGAAAAGCAGTGATTTTGCAGACAGGGATGCTGTTTTGATTGGCGCCTCTACCGACAGCGAATTTGTACATGCCGCTTGGAGAAGGGACCACGCAGACCTGCGCGACCTTAAATTCCCTATGTTGGCCGACACCTCAAAAAGCCTGGCTGAAGAATTGGGTATTTTAGATGCCGAGGAAAAAATTGCCTACCGCGCCACTTTTATCATAGACCCACAAGGCATTGTGCGTTGGGTTAGCGTGTACGACCTTAACGTAGGCCGCAGCGTGCAGGAAGTGATACGCGTATTGGACGCTTTGCAAACCGACGAGCTTTGCCCCTGCAACTGGAGCAAAGGTGAAGAAACCTTAACCGTTCAATTGAGCCTGAATTAACAAACACCTAAGCACCGTTGTAGTATTAGGGTAACCGATGGCAAACCGCGGCTGTTGTTGGTGTTGTAACCAATAACGGCTGCTTACCGGATGGCGCGTTTGTTTGTTTGTTATCAAAACCTTCTCCTTTGCTTGTGTTTTCCGCAAATATCCTTTCCATTGTTGTATTTGTAACCAACTTCAATTGATGTTGGTGAAAACACCAACACCGGCGAAACCGCGAAGAGCATATTGCAACGGTGTTTTTTTAAATTACAGTTATGAGCACAGGTATCGTAATAGAAAATGAAACATTCAATAACCTGCTAAGCGATTTGAAGTTGGTGGGTTATACCCCATCAGACAATGCCCAAGCGCTGTTGAATACAGAGGCCAGGTATATTAAAGACCTTAAGATAAACACGGGCAATGTTTTAAACAACACCCAGTACCTTAACCGAAAGGAAGCCTTGTTGCTGGCGTTGGCTACGGCAGTTAATGAAACGTACCAGCCACTGACGGAATCATTTACACAGTTAGCAGAAGACGCTGGCGCGAGCCAAGCAGAAATTGCAGAAATTGTGGCATTGGTATCGTTGATGAACACCAATAATGTATTTTACCGTTTCAGGCATTTTATGCAAAAGGAGTTTTACAGTAACCAACCTGCAGGCATAAAAATGAGCATTATGGTAAACCCGGTGCTGGGCAAGGAGTTTTTTGAGCTGGCCAGTATAGTTGTTTCTGCATTAAACGGTTGCGAAATGTGTGTAACCAGCCACGAACAATCTGTGCTTAACCACGGCGGCACCCAACAAAAAATATTTGAGGCAGTTAAACTTGGTGCGGTTATTAAGGGGCTCATCACCATATTGGCATAACCCCCCGATTATTTAGGTCACATGCAAAAGCCTCCCGGTTAAACTGGGAGGCTTTTTGTATGTTGTTTATGCGGCCAAAAATGTTATACCTACTATTTTTGGGTAACCGGCACATTTAGCGTAACATCAAATTCATCCCCCACCAAAAAGCCCATCATATTGCCGTTAATGCCATAGTCTTTCCGGTTTATCTTAAAACTGCCTGCAAAATTTGCATTGTTGGCAAGTCGGCTAAAATTAAAGGGTATTTGTATTTGCTTTTTAACCCCGTGCAACTCCAGCACACCTGTAACTAGGTACAAGGCACCATTTTTAGCGAAGGAGCTAGAGGTAAATTTTATTTGTGGGTACTTGGCTACGTCAAGCCAGCTGTCACCCCGTGCGTGCTTGTCTTTAGTGGTATTACCAGTTTTAATGGTACCCGCATCCACAGCCACATCAATTTTTGCGTTGGCCAGGTTATCCTTGTCAAAAACAACTGTGCCCACCAAGCCAGAAAAAGTACCCTCAGCTTTTTTGCCGGAAAACCGAATAGAATAATTGGGGTCCAAATTCCAGTTACCCTCCAATAGAGTAAAGGCAAACAAGCTGCATACCATTAAAGCAAAAAGCACAATCTTACATTTTTTGTTCATATCGTTTATTTAATCATTTAAAAGCCAGCAAATCACGGGCCTAAAGGGCGGTTACCGCCCAGTCATCCTTTTAATGGCTGTTGGCCCGGCCGAATTATTAATCGTAGGGCCGGGTCGTCCGTTAAAAAACTCAATAACCAGTTGAAGCACGGGTTGGCTTTTTGTTTAAAAAACCAACCACACCCATGCTGCCCGGCAACACTATCACTTACAACACTGCTTTAACCATTGCCAGGCACTAATTGTTTACTTAAGCACTGCCTGCTGCAAAGCCCGGGCAATATACTAAAGGGTTGGCGGGTACCTACCCGCCTTTACCAAACAAGTATTACATTTTAAAGTGCTGCGGTTTGTTGGTGTGCAACAGCATCCCTTTTTGGAAACCATTGCCTAAATTTTTCTGCAACCCTGTCTACGGTGTAATACACCATGGGTACCACAAAAACTGTTAGGCAAAGGCTGGTGCTAAGGCCGCCTATAATTACCCAGGCAAGGCCATTTTTCCACTCACTGCCTGCAGCGGTTGAGGTAGCTATGGGCAGCATACCTATCACCATCGCCATAGTGGTCATTAGTATGGGGCGCAGCCTTTCCCTGCCTGCCTCAATCAACGCCTGCCAGGTTGTGTCCCCGTGTTCTTTACGGTGGTTGGCAAAGTCAACAATCAATATGGCATTTTTGGCCACAAGGCCCAACAGCATGATCATACCCAATATGGTGAAAATACTCATGGACGATTTTGTGAGTGCCAGAATAATAAATACCCCTATAAATGCCACTGGTATGGAAAACAGCACCACAAACGGGTATACAAAGTTGTTATACAGTGCCACCATAACTAAATACATTAAGATAACGGCGGCTACTATTGCCATACCCATTGCACCAAACGAATCGCCCTGGCGCTCAATGTCGCCGCTCCAACGCAGGTCAATACCCGCTGGTAGAGGTTTTTCAACAAGTGATTTTTTTATTTCGTCGGCCACAACACCGGCTGTAATACCCAACACGTCACTTTTTACGGTAACCGAGGTGCGGCGGTCCTTACGCTCTAACACACTTGGCCCGCTGCCTTGCACCACATCGGCAAACTGCGATAATTTTATTAATTGCCCGCTCGGGTTTACAAAAGCTATATTCTTAACGTCTTCTACATTATGCTTGTCAAAATCATCGTACTTAACCCGTATGTCGTACTCATTGGTACCCACCCTGTATTTTGCATCGTCGTTGCCAGCGTAAGCATTTTGCAAAACAGCACCCACTTGGTTTATATTTAAGCCAAGCTGGCTCATTTTTTCGCGGTTTATATTTACCTCCACCTCGGGGTTGCCGTCTTCTACCGTTAGCTTTACGTTAATAGCACCGGGTATGGCCTTTATGCGTTGCTTAAGCTCGTTGGCAGTGGCCATTAGCAATGTGGCGTTTTCGCCGTTTAACACTATTTGTATCGGCTCGCCGCTGTTTATCATGCTAACCATGGTGGGGCTTACCTTTACCCCGGCAAAATGCTTGGCTATATCCTCGCTCTTTTGCAGCATTATTTTCTCGGTAGGCAGGGTGCGTTCCTTTTTGTCAACCAATGTAACAGTAAGCTCCGACTTGTAGTCAGACCCTACCCCCGCCACCAACGATGAGGTGCTTGAGCCCGCCACGTTGCTAAAAATGGTTGTTACATCGGGTTGCTGGCGCAAATAGGCTTCAATTTCGTTGGTGCGAATGTTATTTTGCTTAACAGTGGTGGTTTTATCGTATTCCAGTGCCAGCCTAAACTGGCCCTTGTCGCTCTGGGTAACAAATTCGTTGCCAATCACACCCATTTTCAATATCTGCCCGGTTAAAACAAATAACAGCAACACAAACCCTGTCATTATTAACTTGTGGCCCAGCACCCATTTAAGTGCGTTGGTGTACCAGTTGGTTAAGCCAGTTATCATTTTTTCAAAAACAATCAACGGTTTGTCCTGCAATTTTCTAGGGTTCAATATGCTAACCTTGCCAAAGCGGGAGGCCAGCCATGGCGTAAGCGTATAACAAACAAATAAGCTCAGCAATGTAGCCACAACAATGGTGGATGAGTAAGCGCGCAATATGGAGCCGATGCTGTTTTGTATTAAACACAGGGGGCCGAACACCACCACATCCACCATGGTGATGGCTACTGCAGAAAAACCAATCTCCTTGCGGCCGTCAAGGGCCGCAGTGCGCTTATCCTTGCCCATGGCCAGGTGGCGGTGTATATTTTCAAGCACCACTATACTGTCGTCAACCAAAATGCCAATCACCAATGAAAGGCCAAGCAGTGTCATTAAGTTAAGCGTATAACCAAACAAATACATGGCGATAAAAGTGGAAATAAGCGAGGTAGGTATGGCAACCAACACAATCAACGAATCGCGGATGCTGTGCAGGAACAACAACATGATCACGGCCACTAGTACCACCGCCAGCATAAGGTCTTCCACCTGTCTC
>Ga0208741_10000580_pt1 | contig 16656 bp, 10 predicted proteins | sample CryBogCBE03Jun09_FD_184576 | JGI IMG/M metagenome (GOLD analysis project Ga0208741, IMG submission 184576) | Freshwater microbial communities from Crystal Bog, Wisconsin, USA - CBE03Jun09 (SPAdes) | ecosystem: Environmental > Aquatic > Freshwater > Lake | place: Crystal Bog, Wisconsin, USA...
CTACTGCATTCAGCATTTTGGGTATGGTGGTTGGTTGAGACCAGCCTTGGTTGAAATTGTAAGATAGCAAAGGCTTGCCTGATTTGCCATGTTTGGTGGTAATCAAGATAACGCCGTTGGCCGCACGCGCACCGTAAATTGCGGCAGATGCATCTTTCAATACCGACATGCTTTCTACATCGGCAGGGTTTAAGCGCTCTAAACCACCGGCACGTGCAGGTACACCGTCAATTACAATTAAGGCGTCGGTACTACCAAGTGAATTGGAACCGCGGATGTGTATAGAAGAACCGTCATAGCCAGGTTCGCCACTGCCGTTAACGGCAGTTACGCCCGGAAGGCGGCCAGCTAAAGAGTTAGAAAGGTTAACTGTGGGCGATTTTTGCAGGTCGGTGCCTTTTACAACAGCAACCGCACCCGTTACAGTAACCCTTTTTTGGGTAGCGTAACCAACCACAACAACATCATCAAGCCTGCCAGCACCGCTCGCTAAGGTTACGCTGATGTTATTGGTGTTTTTTACTTCTACTTCTTGTGTTTGGAAACCGATAGAGGAAACCACAAGTGTATTTTTGCCTTCGGGCACATGGATGGAAAATCCACCATCTTCTGCCGAATTTACACCAATGGTGGTGCCTTTAACTATTACACTTACATTCGACAAGGGCGCGCCTTTATCATCAAGTATGCGGCCTTTAACTTCCCTGTCGGCAGGCTTGAAAAATGGGTTTGCATGTGCCGTGCCTGCCGTGATGGCACAAAAAAACAAACAAAGGATAAACGACGCTTTTTGTAACTGTAAAAAGCGCGTAAAAAGAGTATAATATCTCATATACAAGCTGTTTTAGATTGGTTTTTAAAAATTTTATTTTGCCAAACTTCGGTTGGCCGAACTTGGGGGCTTTCATGTGTCATCAACTATCATATTCTACGGTTTTTGGTTATATACTTTTTTAGCAAATATTTATCTCTTAGTTTGCGTAAACGTTTGCGCAATTAGTGAATTTAGCGATGGCTTTATCTAAGCAAGCCCACATTTACCTAACCCAGCGTTTTCTACTTGGATACATGATAACACGTTGCAGAATATGCAATGGTCCAAGGCTTAACAATCGTTCCTTCTAACAGATGATTCCCGGCACAGCAATACAGGCTCTAAAATAACCATGGAGCCTTTATCTATAGCAACATTGTTTTCTTCAATTTGTTCAACCAGCATATTAAAAGCCTCTCGGCCCATTTGCACGGTTTGTTGGTCTACCGTAGATAGCGATGGCGTTATGTACTCACCAAAACTCTCGTTGGCAAAACCAACCACCCCAAAACTGCTTGGTACGCTTATTTTATGCTCTTTCAACTGTTGCAGTACACCCAAGGCGGTAAAATCTTCCACTGCAAAAACGGCGTCGGGCGGCTGGGGTAACTGTAAAAAATAGTCAACCGCCTGTTTCCCGCTTTCAATGGAAATGTTGCCATGGTAAACAAACTCGGGCACTGGTTTTATGCCATTGGCATTTAACGCATCCTGGTAACCAAGCAGCCGATCATGAAACCCTTTTACATGCTGTTGGCCCGACACGTGTGCAATGCGCTGGTAACCCTGCTTTATTAAATGCTCAGTAGCATTGTAGGCACCTTTATAGTCGTTTATTACCACCGATGATATATCTAAACTTTCATTGGTCCTGTCAAAAAAAACCAACGGAACACCCCTTTTTTTTAGTTCGGTAAAATGGGTAAAATCTGTGGTGCCTTTGGCAATAGACGCTAAAATACCATCAACCCTTGCACCCAAAAATGCTTCAATGGCCTTTATTTCCAATTCAGTCGATTCTTCCGATTGGTATAACAATATGCTGTACCCGCTAGTGTTGGCCAAGCTTTGTATGCCGTGTACCACCGAGCCGAAAAAGTTCATTTGGGCACTGGGTATAATTACGCCGATGGTATGCGATTTGCCCGACCGTAACGAAGATGCTATTTTGTTGCGCCGGTAGTGCAAACGGTTGGCCGTTTCAAGAACAAGCCTTTTGGTTTGCTCACTGATACGGGGATTATTGTGCAAAGCCCTTGATATTGTGGCAGATGTGAGGTTTAATTCCCGGGCAATATCTTGTATGGTGGTTTTGTATGGCAAGTATTATACAATCGTTTGCACAACATTAACATTTTTTTTTATTCAACCAAACTTTTTATTGTCATTTCTACAAATATTTTAAAAATTTAAGCCAAAAACGCTATGCAACTCGGGTATTTGTACACTAGTAAACCCTTTTTTTATCAGCCGCCGCTGAAATTCCTGTTGCACAATATATTCACCATGCACAATAAACACACATTTTACTAAGCTGGGGGTTTGGCATGCCAAAAACTGCGATAAGTCGTCATAGTCACCATGCGCACTCATGTTGCGCATTACGCCTACCTCCGCCTGCACCGCATATTGCTCACCAAATATATGCACGTCATCTGCCCCGTTCATTAAACGGCCCCCCAAAGAATGGGGTTCGCAATACCCTACTATCAATATGGTGTTTTTGGGGCTGCCGATAGCATTGGCTATATGGTGGGTAACCCTGCCTGCATCGGCCATGCCGCTGGCCGAAATAATAATACAAGGTTGGGCCACAGCATTTAAATGCTTACTTTCTTCCACCGTTTTAATAAATCGTAGGCCGTCAAAATCAAAAGGGTCTTTGTCGGTTTGTAGTAATTTTTTAACGGCTTTGTTATAATTTTCGGGGTGGCTCTTAATAATTGCTGTGGCTTCTTGGCTTAGCGGGCTGTCAACATATACAGGCACGGCGGGCAGCCGCCTTTCTTCGCTCAATTGGTTTAGAAAAAAAAGCAACTCTTGTGTTCGCCCAACACTAAAGGCGGGTATTATTAACTTTCCCTTTTTTTGCAAGCAGGTTTTTTCAATCCAGCGCAGCAGTGTGTCGGGCGTATTATCAATATTATCATGCAAGCTGTTACCATAGGTACTCTCAGTTATGATATAATCGGCTTGGGGAAATACGTCGGGCGAACGTAAAATTACATCGCGGTACCGGCCTACGTCTCCGCTAAAGCTTATCTGGGTAGTCTTTCCATGTTCAGTTACACGCACATGCACAGCCGCGCTGCCAATAATGTGCCCTGCGTCGGTGTAAAGCACCTGCAGGCCAGGTTCAATCTCAAACCACGTACCGTATTCAACCGGCGTAAACTGCTCAAATGCCGCCTTTGCATCTTCCACAGTGTACAAAGGCGGCTGGGGTGGCAGGCCTTGGCGGGCCCTTCTTTTATTTAAAAAATATGCATCATCCCGTTGTATCTCGGCAGAATCCAATAGTAAAACCTGCGCAAGGTCGTTGGTGGCAGGGGTGCAGAATATTTTTCCGGTAAAACCTTCCTTTACCAAACGGGGTATAAGCCCGCAATGGTCAATATGTGCATGCGACAACAGCAAGTAGTTAATTTGTTGGGGGTCAAAGCCAAACTGCTCGTTCAATGCGTCGGTTTCCCGGCCCAGGCCTTGAAACAAGCCACAGTCTAATAAAACCTGCGTACCTGTGTCAAGCGTTAGCAAGTGTTTTGAACCGGTTACTGTTCTGGCCGCACCGTGGAAAGCAATCTTCATCGTAATAGTGTTTTCTATGGCTAAGGTAGGGTCAATACAGTTAGCATATATTAAAATTGTATCAATGGGTAAAACCCTGTGGGGCAAGGTCATTTAATTAAGCAATTTTTCAAGATACCAATCCGGGCGGGTACTTTCGGTTGTGTACCCACAACCGAAAAAAGACAGGCTTAACTAAACCATATTGCCCTATAGGGGTGTCGGCAAACATTATCAGCACACTGTTTTACAAAAGTTGTTACTTGCCTGAGCCTTAAAATTTATATTTTCTTTAACTTTTAAGGTTGCTGTATTAAAAAAACACTGTACCTTTTTGTTCTAAAACCTGGTGTTATGGATAATACACTTATTTCCCGGGTTGCAGTAGTATTGTTTGCCATAGTTATCGCAGTTTTCGGTCTTTTTCACTTCATCGATCCTGAAAACCTCATCCTATTTGTGCCTAGCTATATGCCCAGCAGCCACTTATGGGTATATGTTATGGGGTCGTTGTTAATCCTTACCGCACTGTCTATCGTACTTAACGTGCGGGTTAAACTGGCAACTTATGTACTGGCCCTTTTGCTGGTAAGTTTTGCACTGGCCATCCATTTGCAAGGCTACCTTTCACTGAGCGACAAGCAATTAAAAGCGCTCTCTTTTTTAAACATGATCCAAGACCTTGCCCTAGCATGCTGTGTACTGTACATAGGTGCCACAGCGCATGCAAGGCCGGCTGTTGTGTTTAATAAAAGTGAGGGCCTTGCTGGTTCCGCCGCTACGGCCTAGGCATTTGTTATGCCACAGGCTATTTACGCCATCACTGCAAAGTTGCTTTGCAATGATGGCGTTTTTGCTACAAGGCTACACTTTCCCCCACCGTACCGCCAACAGCAGCAGCTTTCCTTTTACCCTCCGCTGCCACATCTTTATTTAAAAAATGGCGCATTAACGGGCCGGCGATTATTATGCTCACCAAAGTCATCACCACCAACCCCACAAAAATTTGCTCGTTGATGATTTTAGCCTGCAAGGCCAGCAGGCCCAGCACCAGCTCCTGCGACCCGCGTGCGTTCATGCCAAATGCCACGGCATAACTCTCGTTGGCGCGCATGCCGCTGGCCCTGCTGCCTATTACCGCCCCTGCAATTTTTGCCAGGCTGGCAATTAGCAATATGATCAACACCACCTCAAGGTTAAAATTGGTCACAAAATTTATGCGTAACCCAATGGAGGCAAAAAACAGCGGCGCGGCCACATTAAGCGCAAATTGCTGCAATATATGCTGGCTGCGCTCTTGAAAATATTTTGAGTCGCCAACTACCACACCCATTAAAAAGGCGCCAAATATGCCGCGCACGCCCAGCCATTCGGTAATAACAGCGGCCATAAAACAAAGGCAAACGCCCACGGTAATGCTGCCACCCGGCAGGCTTAAGCTTTTTTGGGTAAGTTTAAGCAACTGGTTTACACCCCATTTGCCCACGGTCATAATCAACGCCACAAAAAGCAATACCAAACCTACCGACTTGTACGCATCAGCCCCGCTGGATTTGTTGAGCAGTGCCATAATAACCGAAAAAAGTACCCAGCCCAAAAAATCGTCAATCATGGCGGCGGTTAACACTAGGTTGCCCACTTTGGTTTTAATAATATCTATATCAATCAATACTTTGGCAATTACAGAAAGAGCGGTGATAGATAATGCAGTACCCACAAACAAGGCCGGTATTAAATGGCTGGCTGCCGGGGTGGGGAAAAGCCTGTCGTAAAAAAACCAAACGGTTACAAAGCCGATGGCAAAGGGAAACAGCAACCCCGTAAGGCTTATATACGCCGCCTGCTTGCCGTATTGGCGTATTTGCTTTAAGTCAACCTCAATACCTGCGGAGAACATTAACAATATTATGCCCACATTGGCCAAGCCGTCAAACGCGCCGTAGGCGCGGGGTTGGCTAACAAAAGTATTGTTGAACAACTGGGGGAACAACGAACCAAATAAAGATGGGCCAATGATGATGCCTGCCAACACCTCGCCCACCACCACAGGCTGCCTAAGCTTGCGGCAAATTTCCCCTAGCAAGCGCGCAGAAACCAGTATGATGGTAATGATGATGAGGAAGTTTAAAATTTCCGCTGAACTGAGTTTTGAAACCATATGCCAATTTTTTTACCCCTGCTTACAGGTTGGCCGCAAAAATAAGAAAAGCAGGCAATAGTCTACTTATTATATAGGAAACATGTTTGGGGTTTACGGGTTTGCCACCCAAAGACTACACAACGGCGTTGGGCTTGCTCTTAATTGTACCATATAGGAATTGAAATATTAATGGGCTGGCACTGTCTGTCGTTCAGGTAATTTCTTGTGGTTGAACCATAAAGGAATTGAAACACTTTTAAAAATACGCAATCGTCGGAAGATCGGCATGGTACTTCGCAGGCCGCCAAAATAGACGTTAAACAAATCTTTTGTACAGCACCAGCTTGGCGGAGGTTGTGCCAACGGTACAGGAAAGGTTGCTTTTTTTAATCAGTGGGCTTCAGAATGGAATGGCAGAGCCAATAACAAGCTGGGTGGCGGTGCCACGTACAATATAGTGCAACATGAAAACAAAACAGCCGCAGGGCTTTTAAACCTAACGACTGTGTTGTACATTTAGCTTTTGTTTTTTAACTACCCTGCACAGCAGGGCTTTTTATTTAACCCCCGTAGCCACAGGCAACGGAGAGCTGGGCAGCTTTTGTTTTACCATGCTACCGAGAGCAGGGGGAATAATTCTTAATCAGCTTCTAAAGGCTTCAAATCATCTATTAAACGGTTTGAATTAAGAAGGTAAATACAACTACTATCGTAATTACAAAAAAGCATAAGGTTTTTAAAACCAGTCATCTTATTATTCTCGCCTCTTTGAAATTTCAAAAACTCACCTATGATATCCTCTTCCAAGAACGTGTCACTCATAACAAGTAGCAGTAATCCTCTTTTGAATTCCTCGGATTGGTTGATATTTCGTAATAGTTCAATATCACAATTACTGATTTCATTTAAGAGAACATCTGTATCATTTTTTTTTATTTTACGATGCCCCGCCATCTCATACCCCAACGAATATTTTTGAGGATTTAATGTTATAAGTTTAACATCTTTATGCAAAAACAGCAGTAATATCCTAAAATAAAACCCTTCAATTAATTCTGAACTATCTAAATCATTTTCTATAGAGATAAGGTTATTTACTTGTTTATAAACATTACGCATGCCCATCATTTTCCATTTTTAAGGTCAACTATTTTATTGCCTAAATCTTTGCCTGCATCATTGCCCCAAATTGCACCCCAAATCGAACCACCTAAAAAGGCACCGACTGCGGTTCCTGGTCCCGGCAAAATGAAGGTGCCAATTGCTGCGCCAGTCTCTGTGCCAGCGGTACCGAAAGCAATAGCGCCAGCCCAAGAAGATGCAACTTTAGTAGTTGTGACAATAGTGTTATCACCGCCAGTTTTTTGTTCAACGTCCGTTTGAATGGCAGTGCCTAATTGTATAGCATCAGTTACTATTGCGACAGGCTTCGCCACTTTATTAATGGCTTCTAACCCCTCACCGACCTTACCTAAAGTTTTCATCGCACCCTCAGGTATGGAAGTATGCGGATCGGGAACTCCAGAAGCCTTTGGATTTACATTGATATGTGGGTTAGGCGCTCCAGAATGAGGGTCATCAACCCTTACGACCCAATCGCCAACTGGTTTACCAGTTTTATTACTAATACGTCCCGCTTGGGTATCCCGTATTCCTGTTACGGTTGCGCCTCGCTTCGGTTCCACTTGGTATCTTTGATTTAAGCTGCTATTTGCGCCCTTTGCTACAGATCCGACAGTATTTACAAGGCTCCCATGACCAGGCGAATCTCCCAAATAATCGCCATTTGAAATTGGGTTATTGTCCATTGACGAATAAAGGCTTATAGCATAGTCAGGCTTTGAATCAAGCTGCCAGCACCTGCCTAATTGGGGGTCGAGCATCCTTAGTTCTGTGGTATAAGTTTCCAACCCGCTTCCGTCACTAAATTCTTTGTGCTGTAACTCCGAGCCTTTGTTATACTTGTGCAAATTCTCCAGTTTTCCCGCCGCCTGGCTGCTAATCCCGCTCATTGCCAGCCCGAATGGGTAGTAATCATCCGTCTGTAGCAACGGGCTACGCACGTGCGTTAGCATAAAGTTATCAAAATAAACCGGTGTGTTGCTCTCGTTGCTAAAATAAATATAGGCGTAGCCGCTGTGCAAAACACTTACTATTTTGGTGATGGTTTGTTTTACGTTTAACACGGTTGCGCCCATCTGCCAAAAAATGCTGTTGTTTTTGTCAAACACAAACTGGTCGCTGAAAAGAAGCACGTGCAGGTAGGCCTTGGGTGGCGGGCCACGTACAATAAAGTGCAACATGAAAACAAAAACAGCCGCACGGCTTTTACACCTGGTGGCTGTTGTATACATTCACCTTTTGCTCTTTACCCCCCTGCACACCAGGGCTTTTTATTAAACCTCCATAGGCAAAGCCATACGGAGAGCGGGGACACCCTAAGGAGAGCAGCTAGGGTTTTTGGCTTACCATGCTACGAAGAGCTGGGTCGCACGTGCGGAGCGGTCGCGCCGGCCTTGAATTTCTTTTGGTACTTTTCTTTTTCTAAGAAAAGAAAAGTACAAGACAGAATCGGAAATTGGCAGTGGTTGTTTTGCTTTTTTGGTAAAGCGTAAAAAGCCGTGGCGATGCGATTATACTTTAAAGTTAGCATTAGCCATTTGCGATCCATACGGCCTGCCCCGCAAAAGCGCTTAAATGGCAGTGCCTGTAATAAATAACTACTCTATTGCCACGGTGGATACCATTAGTGGCTTATATTTATTACCTAAATGATTGATATGAAACTTACCCGGTTGGTTGCCCTTGCGTTTTTAATTGTCCTAATGTCGTACAAGCCTGCTGCCGAAAAGGCCCCGAATACATCAAAGGAAGAATGGGTACCCCTTTTTAATAAAAAAGACCTCACCGGCTGGGATATTAAAATTGCCGGCTACCCGCTTAACTATAACCTGAACAACAATATTTACGTGAAAAACGGCATGATAGTGGTTGATTACAGCGGGTTTAAAAAATTTACCCACGAGTTTGGCCACCTGTATTACCGGCAACCTTACAGCTACTACAAAATAAGGGTGGAGTACCGTTTTTATGGCAAACAGTTAACCGGCGGGCCGGATTATGCATACCTAAACAGCGGCGTTATGTTGCACTCGCAATCCGCGGCCTCACTCTCCCTAAACCAGTTGTTTCCCGTTTCGCTAGAGTTTCAGTTACTGGCCAGCGACTCCCTAGTTAAACGCCCCAATGGCAACCTGTGCACACCCGGCACCGAGGTTAACCAATTGGGCAAAACCAATTACCAACACTGCATCGACAGTAAATCGCGCAACTGCATGGCCAACGAATGGGTAAGCGTGGAAGCCGTGGTGCTGGGCGACTCCGTTATATACCACTTGGTAAACGGCGACACCGTGCTTAGCTACGAAAAACCGCATGTGGGCGGCGGTTTTGTGAACAGCGGCATGACGTGGACCACCGGCGGCTTTGGCGCCGACTCCCTGGCTTGGATACAAAAAGCGGGTACGCCCCTAACATCAGGCTATATTGCCTTACAGGCCGAAAGCCACCCCGTTGAGTTTCGTAAGGTGGAACTGCTTAACCTGAAGGGCTGTATGGATAAAAAGGCCGTTAACTATAAGGATTATTATATAAAGGCTGATAATAGCCAGTGTAGGTATAAGTAGAGAGATATTTGATTTGTGGGCCGTTTATTTGGCGGAATTAAGCAGCCCTAAAAACAATGATGATGGATACCATGGTGAGGGGCCAGCGCCAAGTTAATGGGTAGCCCCAATTAAAAATGCCCAATTTTGGACAATAAAAAAACCTTGCAATCTATTGATTTACAAGGTTTTTTGCTATTTTTATGTGACCCCGCGGGGGCTCGAACCCCGGACCCGATGATTAAGAGTCAGCTGCTCTACCAACTGAGCTACAGAGTCAATTTTTTTTGAGGCTGCAAAGGTAACGCGTTTAATAATCCGCTCCAATAAAATTGTTTGCGGCAGAGTTTTACTATATTGGCCTGCGCATGTATAAAAACAACTTTTTTATGACGAAACCATATAAATGTTTATTGGCCGCATTAGGCACAGCCCTCGTGCTAAACACTATAAAAGCCCAAACGGGCGGGCCTGTGCTACCCGCCTGGCAGCCTGCAATGGAGCAACTACAAACCAGCGACTGGCTGGTAACGCCGGCGGGCAACAAAGCAGGCTTGTATGAAATGCCGGGCGGCAAAGACATAGTGTTGTACAATGGCTTGGTGAAGCGTGTTTTCCGCATACAACCCAACCTAGCCTGTACCGATTATAGCAACCTAGCCAATGGGCAGCAATTGCTGCGCTCGGTTAAGCCAGAGGCTCGTATAACCATCAACGGCACCGCATACAATATTGGCGGCTTGCATGGCCAAAAGGAAAACGCTTACCTGCTGCCCGGCTGGGTGGATGGACTCACGGCCGCCGACAGCGATTTTGCGTTCCAATCCTTTGCAGTTGGGGCTATACAGCCCCATGTAAACTGGCAGCCAAAGGTATGGGCCACCAATACCAAACCGGCAGCAGGCATACAACTATCGCTGGTGTTTGCATCAAAGCTGCCTGCTTTACAAGGCTTGGCCATAACCGTTCAATACGAGCTTTACAACGGGCTGCCACTCACCATAAAATCAGTGTCAATTCAAAACAATGGCAGCCGGCCTATTACTATCAACCGTGTGGTGAACGAAATACTGGGCTTGGTGGAGGAAGAAAGCGCCGTGGTGGGCACCCCCGCCGAAATGAAAAAACAGCACGGCATTTACGTGGAAACCAACTATGCTTTTAACAATGCCATGCGCTACGACATAAGCGACCAAACCACCCACTGGAACACCGACAGTACCTATTCCAGCCAGGTAAACTACAATTACCAAACACCCTGCCTGTTAGAAGTGTACCCGGAAAAAGTAACCGGCGTGGTGCTGGCGCCGGGCGAAACGTACCACTCGGTGCGCACCTGTGAGTTGTTGATGGACAGCTATGACCGCGAGCGGCGCGGGCTGGCCATACGCAAAATGTATAGGGCGATAGCCCCCTGGACAACCGCCAACCCCATATTTATGCACTTGGTAAGCGAAAACGACCAACAGGTGAAGGACGCGGTTGACCAATGCGCCGCCACCGGCTACGAGGCGCTTATTTTGAGCTTTGGCAGCCACTGCAACATGGAAGACTCCAGCGCAAAAAACATAGCCACTTGGAAGGCCCTAACGGCTTATGCCCACAGCAAGGGCATAAAAATTGGCGGGTATTCTTTGTTCAGCTCGCGCAGGATTAGTGACGAGGACGATGTGGTTGACCCCATTACAGGCAAACCCGACGGGGCAGCCTTTTTTGGTAACGCACCCTGCCTGGGCAGCAAATGGGGGCTGGCCTATATTGCCAAGCTAAAATATTTTATCAGCAACACCGGCTTTGACATTTTTGAGAACGACGGCCCTTACCCCGGCGATGTTTGCGCATCTACCACCCACCCCGGCCACAAAGGTTTGGATGACAGCCAGTGGAAACAAATGGAGCTGCAAAAAGGCCTATACCACTGGTGCAGCGAAAACGGCATTTATGTAAACGCGCCCGACTGGTATTTTTTAGACGGCACTAACAAAATAGGCATCGGCTACCGGGAGGTAAACTTTTCGCTGCCCCGCGAACAACAGATGGTCTTAAACCGGCAGAACATTTATGATGGCCTTTGGGAGAAAACACCCAGCATGAGCTGGGGTTTTGTGCCGCTGACAAGATACCAAGGCGGTGGCCCAGAGGCGGTGCTGGAACCACTGCGCGATCATTTGAAAGACTATAAGCAATTGATGGTGCAATACTATGGTGCAGGCGTGCAGGCTTGTTACCGTGGGCCCCGCCTATACGATGCCGATACCACCCGTAAAACAGTGGCTAATGTGGTGGGCTGGTACAAAAAATACCGCGAAATACTGAATGCCGACATTATACACCTGCGCCGTGCCGATGGCCGCGATTGGGATGGTATTATGCATGTTGACCCAGCAGGTAAAACCAAGGGTTTGGTATTGTTGTATAATCCGCTAAAAACTGCCATTACGCGCACCATTAAATTACCTTTGTATTACACTGGTTTGGCAAACATTGCCCATGTAAAAGAGCAAGAAGGGACACAAAAAACCTTTGTCGTTGACAAAGCTGGCAATATTTCACTGCGGTTTACAATAGCGGCCGAAAGCTATACATGGTTTACGGTGGATTAGCAAAGATGTTAGTTAAGCGAAATAGGGTTAGCCAACGGATTTAATTTTTCCTTGCTTGTTAATATCATATTTTTGCATCGGAGGCTTTGTCGGGAAACTGACATTGCCTTTTTCTTTTTAAACAACCGTCACGCTCCATATAACATGCTCCTGAACATCTCCAATTTCCCTTATTGTCCTGTATATCAATGGTTTCAGTAGTTCAAGATAGCTATTTAACTCCTCCCTACCTGGTTTGTTTAAAACACCCACTCTAAAATTCCATGAAAGAACATAAGCCATTAAGTCAACCACTTGGATACCCGTTGTAAGATCGCTATGAACAAAAAAAGGTTCCGGAATAACAAGGCTGCTTCGTAGTCTTCCTTTAGCGGTATTTTTGAAGTATTTATCCATTTGTGTTAATAAAATATGACTTGCAGACTTCTCCAGTTCATCAAATACAACAATTCCCCGTGGTTCTTCCGGTTTATCTTCCAAAAAGTAGTAAAACCGTTCAAATAAATAGATATAATCTTTACGTAACATTGTTTTGTCTGCCGGAATAGTATTTGGGTCAGCTACAATAGCTGCAAAAATTTTGCACCGATATTGTTGGCACAATTGGAAAAGTTGAGTCACATAAGAAAGTTTAGCTTGGGCCAAAGCAGTGAGCCTTTGTTTGTTAATGCTGTCACCATGATCCAACGCTTCTTTTGCAAATCGGGTTCTTTCAAATAAATCGATGGATGGCAATTGCCCGGCTAACCTAAATGTTTTTTTATTAAGAAATTTTTTAGCCTTTATTTCCCGATTATCAAGCCTATATCTTCTGCCAAAACAACTTAATTCTATTTCATGCACCTCTCTTATAAAGTTCCAAAGGTCTTTATCCTGTATAGCAAACCCTGCCAGTACTTCATAGGGTGAATCATGATGGTCTTGCCCGCTTTCATCTATAAAAAGGAAATATGCCATTTCGATATTGGCTTTAAAATCAATAATGTAAGTATCGAAAGAAGAACTTATAAAGTTGTATCCAAGTTAGAACAGGAACTGAAGAGTTATTTGATCGAAAATGAGGTTTTTGGCAATATTCGGTTTATTCAGACAATTTTGGTATATGTAGCCAATTAGCCCCTCCGCTGGCTCCACCAAACAATAACGCCTACCAATACCACTATCGCCACCATTACATAGCCTACGTTGTTGCCTGAAGTTTTTTGTAGCTGCTTCTTATCAACGGTATCGCCGTAGGTAAGGTCAAAGCCTTCATTGTCGTCGGCTTTTTTAACTGCTGCAATCAGGTCGTCTGTTTCATCGGGTAGTATATGGTCTTTCTTGGCCACGTAGTCATACACAATCTTCAACTGCCTAAACGAGTAGGTGGAGGACATGGAAAACGAAAATGCCGGGCAGTTAGCATACATGCCAGCGGTGTCAACATTCCAGTCCTCGGGCAGGTTTACCTCCACTTCTTCGTGGTATTTGGCAGGGTAGGTAATGCTGTAAGGCATGGTGCGTATTTTATCATCGGGCTTCTTCATCGCACTGCCAATTACAAAGGGCTGTAAATGCAATTTTTTGGCACCTTTGTCATCCTCCCAAATATCTTTTAGGGTAAAATACGCTTTGCGGGTAACAACCCCGGTTTTTTCATCGTCGTAATAAATAAGGCTGTCGCCTTTTATTTTCTCAAAGTTGTAGGCATAAAACTTTTGCACAGCCTTTAGTATGTCGTAATTGCTGCTGGTTTTGTACTGTTCGCGCTGGTTGTCGGCACAATAGCCCGTGTAGATTGAGGTAACCACCAATTGCGCCGTACCACTCATGTTGGGTATATTAAACACCTCCTTCACCTCCTGCGTGCCATTGGTGTTGGTGGGTATAACAGTTAAGGCGGTGGTGGTATCTGTTATCACTAGTCCGCATTGGTAATCGGGGTAATAAATATCCTGCAGCTTGCCGCGTTGGTAACTTATGGTGGGGTCAAACCAATAATAGTGCCCTTGAATTTTGGCCCGTACCGTACAATGGTTAAAACTTTGCAGGCCGGGCAAAAAGGTTAACAATGCCTTGTTATCGTCGGTGCTAATCAGCACCGGGCTGGCTTCCATACCCATCGACTGCAACATGGTACACAGTAAATACGACTTTTCCTTACAATCGCCAAAGCGCTGTGCCATTACCTTGTCGGGCGTGGCAGGCCGGTGGCTATGTTCGCCCATTTCAATGCCCATGTACCTTATATCATCCTGCACAAAACGCAAGGCGGCCTGGGCACGGCCCTCCTCGGTTGAGTCGGCAGCTATCATTTCTTTAATTTTTTGTGAGAGGGCGGTAGACAACGCCGGTTTTTTCGGAAAAAGCTTCACGGCCCAATCGCTCACCTCTTTCCAACTTTTGTATTCGCTCACCACAATTTGGGGGTATGGATCGTACCAAGATGGGTAGTGGTCCTGCGGGTGTACGGGTGCCATCAGCGTTTTGTGCCAAACATAGGCCGTTTGCCCGCCTTGGCTATGTACCTGCGGCTGTATTGTGTCAACGTTATTTTTAACTAAAATGCTGCGCCCCTGCGGCACCAATACAGAAAAATAAAGGTTATATAAAGGGCTGGAGCCAGCAGAAATAATGGTTGTGCCGTATTTGCTTTCAAACACCGGGTTAAAACCTTTAAGGGTATAACTGTATTCCAGCACATCGCCTTTGCGCACATCATCCACCACCAGTAGCGCATTTACGGTGCCGTTGTAAATAAAATTATCTAAATCGCTTTCTTGGTGTACGGTGGTTATTTTATGTAAATCCAGCTTATTAATTACCTGGCCATTGCGTATAATGCGAATGGTATGGAAAACAAGCTGCTGGAAGCTGGGGTCGAAGCTTACCGATACCTGCGACCGGTTTTGCACACCGGCTTCGGATATGATGCGGCAGCTTTGGCGTATGTAAGAGGCTTGGTCGGCCAGGGAAACTTGACGTTCATAATCCACATCAATATAGCCGTCTTCGGCGTCTTGGTCCAAACTTGTGTTGGCGTAATCTAGCTTATTTACAGTAACCCATTGCGGTTCCTTGGCTGATGTGGGTTTTTGGGCATTGGTGGCAACACAGGTAACGCAAATGGCCGCCAGTAGCAGGAAGGTTGATTTCATTTGTTAAATTTCGGGTGCGCCCTAAAATAGAATTTTTTTGTGATTGCCAGCACCGAAAGCCAATTAATATTGTCGCCAACCGGCGCTTTTATCCCCATACCCGCCCTGCAGTATGCCAACCAGCACCGCTAATGCACGCCCAGGGATGTATAGATGGCATCAAAAATATTGCTGCGCACGTTCATGTGGCTCAACTTTAGGTTGTCGCCACCATCTGGGTTAACGCGGTTGCTGAAAAACATGTAAATAAGGTTATACTTAGGGTCAACCCAAACCCCTATACCGGTAAACCCTGTGTGGCCATAGGTAAGCGGGCTACAATATTTTGATGGGTAAGGCTCCTTGCTGGTGGCGTTGTCTTTCTCGGGTTTGTCAAACCCAATGCCGCGGCGGCTTATACTGCTATGGTAAGCCGTAAAATAGTCTATCGTTTCTTTTTTCAATAGCCGCACGCCGTTTAGTTCGCCTCCGTTTAGCAGCAGTTGGTAAAGCTTGGCCAAGTCGTAAGCGTTGCTGAACAAACCTGCATGGCCGGCCACGCCGCCAAACATGGCCGCGCCGGGGTCGTGCACATCGCCCCTTATTTGCTGCAGGCGAAAGTATTTTTCCCTTTCTGTGGGGGCAATCGTGTTTAATGGCTCGTGTTCCCTTGGGTGAAAGGTAGTGCTGGGCATGTTGAGCGGCTTGTAAAAAGTTTCTTTTACATACTCATCCAGCGGCAGGCCTGTTATTTGCTGCACCACCTTGCCCATAAAAATAAAGTCGTTGTCGCTGTACACATATTTGTCCGCCGGGCCCAGCTTACTTTGTACAATACGTTTGTACATGGTGTCAACCCAGTCGTGCCGCATATACATGCTGTCGGCCAAGCGCAGGCTATACAGGGCATCGGCCATGGGCCTGTAAAAGCCCGGTTTTGGCTTGCCGGTGGCAGTGTCAATTGTTTCGCGGTAAAAAGGTATAAAGGGGTTTAGCCCAGCCTGGTGCAGCAATATTTTTTCGATGGAGAGGCCAGCTTTGTTGGTGCCGCGCACCCAAGGTAAATAATCGCCCAGTGTTTTTGTAAGGTCGAGCCTACCTTCCTCATACAGTTTCATCACCGATACCGTGGTGGCGGATATTTTGGTAACCGAGGCCATGTCGTACACGCTGGCCGTAGTAACGCGTTCGGTACTGTCGTAGCCCATGTAACCGTAGGCTTTGTTAAACACCAGCTTGCCATCTTTGGCAACCAGCACCACACAGCCGGGTGTGGCGTGTTTTGCTATGGCATCGTTGGCAATGCTGTCAATAGCACTTAGGGCTGCGCTCTTCATCCCTACGGTTTCTGGCAGGGCTTTGGGCAACACGGTGGAATCCATGATGCCGCTGCCGTAATGGAAGGTTTCGTTTACAGTTACTGGCAAGCTTCCTTTGGCGGGGAACCTGCCCTGCAGCCAGCCAAACGCTGCCTGCTGAAAAATGGCATCGTCTTCATAACAAGCCACCAAGTTAGCGGAGGCTTCCACAT
>Ga0208741_10000585_pt1 | contig 16598 bp, 5 predicted proteins | sample CryBogCBE03Jun09_FD_184576 | JGI IMG/M metagenome (GOLD analysis project Ga0208741, IMG submission 184576) | Freshwater microbial communities from Crystal Bog, Wisconsin, USA - CBE03Jun09 (SPAdes) | ecosystem: Environmental > Aquatic > Freshwater > Lake | place: Crystal Bog, Wisconsin, USA...
GTTGGAAGCCCGTTGGCCAAATGTCCCTCGTGATAAAAATGGAGATTGGAATTTCTTTTCCCCCGATGCATGGTCAACAGTAGATACAATCGGCAATAGTTATGGCACCATTAAAGACAAACATTTGGCGGCTACAGGCTGGAATGTTACGGGTGCAACGGCAGTTTTGAATGTTTGCCATCAATATTTTACATGGACAAGAATTGTGGATGGTCATAATGCTGGTAGTGACAGCTTCAATTATCCAAAAGACCTAGGTAAGAGTATTAAACCAAAAGATGAATCGGGAGCATCCCTCGTATTTAATGACGACAGGTATTATTTGGTGGGCAAGAAAGAGTTTTTGGATGCCCCCGGCGAATGGTACTACGATGCGGTTAAGCAACAGTTGTATGTTTGTATGCCAGAGGGTGTAACACCTGAAAAGAAGTCGCTAGAAGTAAAAACCCGTTATTATAGTCTTACTGCTGGTGCTGATAAGAACTATATAATCGTGGATTGCATTACCTTTTTTGGCACAGCTTTTAAGTTTGGGAAAGATTACAGTACTAGATCGAGTAATATTCTTTTCTCCAATAACCAAGTTTTGTATTCTTCCTGTACCGATTATTTTTCTTGGGACTTAGATGATAAAAAAGTAAAACTAGATAAGAACTTCCCAATAATCAACGCCGATTACGCTTCTATCATCAACAATACATTTGCATTCGGTACACTAAATGGTTTATTGGTAAATGGTAAGTATGCGCTTATAGAAAACAATCTTATCCACGATTTCGATTATAACTCATCTCTTACCTGCCCCATGTTGGAAGTTAATAAAAGCTGGCCAGGCTATATCGACAAGGGGGGGGATGCAGTTATCAGATACAATACTTTATATAATAGTGGCGGCATCATTACACAAGTGGCACAAAAAGATAACAACTTTTACCTCAATGATTGCTACAATGCTTTTCGTGCTTCTTGGGGTGGTAATAAAGACGCTTCTGCATTATATACACAGAATGTATTTTGTCACGGAACCCGTTTGCATCACAATTGGGTACATGATAGTTATGCAGGAACGCCCCCGCTTCCTTGGGGTGGCGGAATGGGCATAAGAGGCGATGATAAAACGGCTGGACTAACTCTTGACCACAATGTGGTTTGGAGTATTGGTAGTACTGGTGTAGAGTTAAAGACTCCTGACAACCCTACCCCCGACCAAATCAACAAGGTTTTTAACAACACCATCTTTAAGCACAGTAATTACAATCCTGTAAAGAGTGGAATGATTATTCAAACAATACAAAATCAGAATCAGTATAGCTTTGTCAGTAATAATTTGTCGCAAACTATCTATGGGCATTGGTTTGCTACGCCTATTGGAAAATATGCGGAGTATAGTAATAATGATACAGGAGAAGTTGTTGAATCAGTCTTAGAAAACCCAACACAATTAGATTTTCGTCCAAAGACTACGGCTACAAAAGTATTGGACAAGGGTAAGGTTTTAGAGGGATATACTACTACCACAATTGGTTCTGCACCCGATATTGGTGCTTATGAGCGTGGCGATAGTGTGTATTGGATTCCGGGTAGGAGAGAGGCTAAGGCAACCTATCCGATTCTCGCCGATGGTGCAAAAGTGTCTGCTGATAGAGATGTGTTGATGTGGCGACCTGCTTATAATGCACTAGGTCACAATGTATATTTTGGTACAGACAAAGAAAACTTAAAGCTAAAGGGTGGCTTTTTGTACGAGAACAATGTATTCACTTTACCTAAACTCGTTGCCGGCAAACATTACTATTGGCGTGTAGATGCTGTGATGAAAGATATGTCTGTTGTAAAAGGCGATGTTTGGAGTTTTACCACCAATTAATTTAATTCAAGGGATTAAATTAGCTTTGATAAGTGCCGTAGGCACTAAATATTGGTAGAAAGCAAATGAATAATATCGTTCAAAGTTCCGTAGGGGACGACATAAGTGTTTAAAATAATAAACTGATGATTACTGCCTAAAGCAGGAGTTATTTTAAAAAATGAATAAATACATCTATTTCTTTTTAGTAATATTATTTACAGCTCACTTGGGAAAGGCGCAACAAAAGCGTTCCAATAAACCCAATGTAATTATTATTCTTGCTGATGACATGTCAGCTAGAGAACTAAGTATGTATGGTAACAAAGAACACAAAACCCCGAACATAGATAAGTTAGCATATGAAGGGATACATTTCAGCACCTGTTGGGGTGCGGCAGTATGTTCACCCGCAAGAGCGATGTTGCTAACTGGTAAATATGCATACCAAACGCAGTGGTATAGCGTTCGACTTACACCAAAAGGAGATGAGCCTAATGCCTGTTTGTATAAGCAAAATTCGCTGTTGAGTACGATTGCAAAAAAAGCAGGATATGTTACTGCAATGTCAGGTAAATGGCAGATGGGATGTGGCGATCCCACCAAGGATTGGTTGTGGGATGAATGGTCTTTACCTTATAAATATTTGCCTTGGCAAGGGGACGTCTGTCCAGACTCTTTCGTTTTGGCTGGTCAAGTACCTATGTATTGGGGAGGACCATTTGGTGCAAACGGAATAGCTAAAAAAACGACAAACCAAGATTTTACCGAAGACTTGCACAATGACTTCATGCTAGACTTTATAACAAGACACAAAAATGAACCTTTCTTTTATTACTACACCACAAATTTGCCCCATGTAAGTTGGGATTACGAACACCGAAACCTTCAAGATATAGATAAGAAATCAGGTAAATATGATTGGAAATATGTAGAGATGCCAAAGAGAGATAGCAATGGTGTACAGCTTTTCCGTCCAGATAGTTCGAAACAAAAGACTGAGGGAACCTTAAATGCCGATATAGAATACTTAGATTATCAAGTAGGGAAATTAGTTAAAAAATTAAAAGAGCTTAATATTTACGATAATACCATTATCATTTTTACGGCAGACAATGCAACAACAGGATGGAAAGGAAGTGTAGAGGAGGAACATGGGCCGAGAGTTCCATTGATTGTAAAGGGACCTGGCATACTAAAAAGTCTAAAACCCCAAATGGCTTTGGTAGATTTTACAGATTTCATGCCCACATTAGCTCAATTGATGAAAGTGGATTTACCGAAAAATGAACATTTTGATGGGAAGAGTTTTGCACCATTGCTATATGGTCAAACCTATAAAGCTCGAGAATGGATTTACACGAATCATGACCAATACAGAATGTTCAGGTCAAATCAATGGATTTTGGATGGCTATAAAACCCTTTGGTATTGTGGTGAAAATAGAAACCATATCGGGTATAAAAGAATGCCATTCCTTAGCAATGATAGTTCCAAGCATTCTGTAGAATTTTTTAATCAGGTATCGGATGAAATACCGATTTTGGATACAAATTCTCTGTTCTTTAAGAAAGCTAAATCTTATTATGAGGACTATAAAAAGGTGAAAGAAATTGAAAATAGGACATCCCCACTTGATAGACCTTAAAATATAAAAGAATGGTTTGAATAGTGGATGAAGGATGAAATTTTTCGTTTATATGGTGGAATTGCCAACCCTATAAGGGCTTTAAGCCCTTATAGGGTTTCAACAACTTCTACTTAAGTTACAATTTGAGTATGGATAAATATTATATAAGGATAAGTATGAAAAAAAGACAATTAATAATTTTAATTCTGGCATTAGGCAATTCACTCTACGCACAATCCCCCCTTTTTAAGGCAGGAGACAGGGTATGTTTTGTGGGTAATAGCATTACTGCAGGAGGCGGTTTTCACCATAATATCTCCTTATATTATACCACTAGATTTCCAAATCAACCCATTACATTCATTAATTGTGGTGTTCCTGGCGACCAATGTGATAATGTTTTGAAAAGGATGGATTCGGATATTTTGATTCATCATCCCAATTATGCAGTCATTAAATTGGGAATGAATGATGTAATGCGAAAATATTATGGGACAATGCCTACCAATAACGCAGATACGTTAAGACTAAGAGAAAATGCCATCAATACTTATAAAATAAAGTTTGATAGTATCGTTAATATCTTTTTAAAAAGAAATATAAAGGTCATACTTCAAAAGCCTACCATTTACGACCAAACAGCCGCCATCAAAAAGGAAAACAACTTTGGTGTGAATGATGCCTTAAAGACTTGTGCAGACTATATTCAGACTTTGGCAGATAAATACCAATTACCTGTTGTGGATTATTGGACTATACTCAACAACATAAATACCGAATTGCAAAAGAAAGACGCTAAAGCTACCATTATAGGCAAAGACAGGGTGCATCCAGGCGCAGATGGGCATTTAATTATGACCTATCAATTCTTAAAAACTACTAACGCCCCTAAATATGTTGCACAAATAATTATAGATAACGACGCTAAGCATAGTAATCAGTTAAGCAAAAACTGCATGTTGAAGAATGTAGAGGTCAATAAGGGAGGATTTCTATTTAAGGTAAAAGAAAAAGCCCTGCCTTTCCCAATAGCAGAAGAACAAAAGCTAGGATTGGAGTTGGTGCCTTTTATTGACGATTTCTCAGTAGAACAACTTGTAATCAATCATTTTACTGCCAATAAATATGAAATATCAATTGATGATAGCCTTATTGGTTCTTTTTCTGGTACTGAATTGTCAAAGGGCATAAACCTTGCAAATTATCATAATACACCACAATATAAGCAGGCAAATACAGTGAAAACAATTTTGAATAAGTTATGGAATGACGAAGCTGATTTAAGAACAATTGCTTTCGTAGACTATAATACGCTAAACAGCTATCACGGCAATTTGAACGATTTAGAGTCTGTTAAAACTTATTTGGATAGTGTGTACAACAATAAGTTCTCAAAAACTGATTTTGCTGCTTACTATAAAGCGCAGTTTGAGAAATACATTAAACTGAGCTCTATGCGAAAGGTATTAACCGATGAGGTGGAAAAACTTCGTGTAGAGGTATACAAAGCAGCTCAACCTTTTGAACATCAATTTGCAATTAAAGAGGTCAACTAATAGTTTTTTATTGATTACTACAAATACTGAATATAATGATTTTACGCTCGCTTTATCTATCGCTAGCAATTATTGGATGGATGATTATTGCCCCCAAACAATCTATAGCCCAACAAGGGCAACGTCCCAATATCATCTTCATCTTTAGTGATGATCACGCCACAGCGGCAGTTAGTGCTTATGGCGATGAACGTAAATTAATCAATACCCCAAACATTGACAGACTAGCAAATGAAGGAATGACTTTCAATCGTTGTTTGGTCACGAATGCTATCTGTGGTCCAAGCCGTGCAACTGTATTAACTGGTAAATACTCACATTTAAATGGTTTTTACAACAATGAAACTACCCCCTTCGATGGTTCTCAACAAACCTTTCCTAAGTTATTACAGAAGGCAGGCTACCAAACTGCTTTGATTGGCAAATGGCATTTGGTGAGTGATCCTACTGGCTTTGACCATTGGGAAATATTGGTTAATCAGGGGCAATACTATAATCCTCCAATGATTAAAGATGGTAAAAAAGTAAAGTATGATGGCTATGTAACAGACGTGTTAACCGACCTTTCCATCGATTGGTTGAAGAATAGGGATACCACAAAACCTTTCCTGTTGATGTGCCACCAGAAAGCACCTCACATGCCTTGGGAACCTAACCTAAAGAACCTGAATTTTGATAATGACCGCAAATATCCGGAACCACCTACCTTATTTGATGATTATGGCAATGGTCGAGGCTTGGCTTGGAAAGACCAATATATGTCAATTGCCAAGACGTTCAATGATGACCATTTAAAACTCAACCCACCGGTGGATTTGAATGAGGAACAGTTGAAAGAATGGAATAAATATTATGAACCAAGGAATGCGGCTTTCAGGGCTTCAAAACTAACTAGTCAGGATACCATCCGTTGGCGTTATCAACGTTATATGCACGACTATTTGGCTTCTTTGGTCTCTGTAGATGAAAGCGTGGGCAAAATATTAGACTATCTCAAAGCACAAGGATTGGATAAGAATACGATTGTTGTTTACTCTAGCGATCAAGGGTTTTTCTTAGGTGAACACGGTTGGTTCGACAAGCGTTGGATATTGGAGGAGTCATTGCGTACCCCATTTATCGTTCGTTGGCCAGACGTAGTGAAACCCAATACCAAGAACGACAAGATTGTTTCTTTGTTGGATGTGGCAGAGACTTTTGTAGATGTTGCTGGTCTTCCAAAAGCAACAGATATGCAGGGAAGTAGCCTTGTTCCTTTGTTAAAAGGCGAAAGTCCTAAGGATTGGCGCACCAGTTTCTATTATCATTATTACGAATATCCACGTTGGCATCGGGTGCGTCCACATTATGGGGTGATTACAGATAGATATAAGCTAGTACATTTCTACAAACCCGATTTGGACGAATGGGAATTGTACGATTTAAAAGAGAATCCAAAAGAGACCATCAACTACATCAATGTGCCTTCTTACGCAAAAACAATTGCCAAGTTAAAAGTAGAACTCTCTAGATTGGAGAAGCAATTAAAAGTGCCACCCATCAGCGAAGAACATCGTTCCGATTATGGTACTGCCCCCTTCGATGACCCTGCTTTGATGCCTTTAAATAGTCAGAAAAAGAAAGGGGAGCATTGATAATAATTTTATGAGTAGCTGAAAAACAATTTGGTGCTAGCAAAAATATTTATTTTTAAAATATTGGGTATGGGTTTAGACTTGCGAGATATTTTGTATTCACAATAGGGGATACAAACAATTTAACCGTCATTACTATTCTAAACGATAGTTTGTTTGTGATGGTAATGTCCCCTTCAATAAAATATGGTTACAGAGGTCACAAATCCTATGTCAATTCTGGAGGGTTAGCTGTTAGTTTGTTGCTAATCAGTTCTTTATTTTTTAATGTAATTTTTGCTGCTACCACCTACACATGGGACGGGACATCCAACAACTGGAACACACCACATTGGACAAAAACAGGCACAACAACATCTAATACATATCCTCAAACATCATCAGACATTGTAATTATTTCTTCTGGTACAGTTACTATCAGTTCAGGAAGTTATACCATCAATCAGCTTACTGTAAACAATACAGCTTCCACACAAGGAAACCTTACTATCATTTCTGGTGCTACACTTACTGTTAGTGGAACAGGAACCACAACAACGCCTGCGGTATCTGTAGCAGGGGGAAATATTAACAACGGGGGCACACTCACCATTTCCACTTCCGCAACGGGTGCAGGCTTTGGGATTATTTTTAATAACGCAACCAATACTACTGTTACAACGAGTTATTCCGGGGCAGGGACTTTAAATATAAATACTTCAGTTGGAAACTCTGGTAGTGGGGGTGTTCTGTTTAATAACACTTCTTCAATAGCTTCTTCCGCAAATTACCCAACAATTTTATTTAATGGAACAACCAATTTTACGTTAGCTACAGGTGCAGTAGCTATAAGTGTTGCTGCTGGTAATACAAATGGCGTGATTGGTGGTACAGGATTTACTTTGGGTTCATCAGGCAGTGGAGTAACTTATGGTTTAATAAATCAAGCTGGGGGTGGAAGTAGCCTTACCATCAATTCGGGGACAACACTTACTTGTTATGCAAATTCTTCTACTTTAAACGTTGTTCAAGTATCGACTTCGTCGGTGAATGCTACCCTTATCAACAATGGAAACATCAATATTTATGGTACTTGTAAAACAGCCGTTTATTTAACCAATGCTTCTACTGGTGCTTGTTATTTTACAAATGGCGGTACTGTTACTGCAAATACCGCTAATGCTTCGGCATATTATGCTACAATGTACATTTATGCTTCTGCTGCAAACAGCAATTTTACTGTCACAAATAGTGGGACAATTAGTTTAACCAATACTTCTAGCGGGACTGGTATCGGTTACGGATTTTTTGTGCCATCTACAAACGCACCATCTTTGTCAATATCAAACAGCGGTACCTTAAATTATACCGGAAATCAGCCTTTTTATGGTGGAACACAAAGTGCTACTACTTTAACAAATACAAGTGCAGGTGTAATCAATACCAATTACGACATCCAAAAAATGACGATTACCAATAACGGTACTATTTCTTTTTTAAACAATACGAATGCCTCTTCTGCCGCAATCGGTACCTCTTCGGCGTTAACCAACAATGGTACCATCAACACCAATACAGGTACATCTTATCTGTATTCAATTCCAGGTGTGACAAATGGAACAAGTGGCATACTTGCACCTGGTGGCACAGGATATGGCATTGCAGATGTTAATACTTCTGGTACGGTTTCATTACTAGGAACACTTCAAATTCAAGTAGGTGGATGCACAGCAGCAGGCACAGACTATGACCAACTAAAGAATGTAAGTGGCACTTTCTCCATCTCCAACCTAAACCTCAGCATTACAAATACATTGTTTACGCCTACTACAAATTATAATCCTATAACTATTATTAGTTCTGGTGGGGCTGCCATCATTGGAACCTTTGCTAGCGTATCTGGACTCACAAATGGATGGTCTTTGCTTTATAACTCATCCAGTGTTCAACTTGTTTATAATCTATCTGGTTATTACGTTTCCCCTTCCGGTAGCGACAATAATGTTGGCTCGATTAATTATCCATTACAAACTATTTCTCGGGCAATGAATTTAGTTGGAACGGGTGATACGGTTTATCTAAGAGCAGGTACTTATCGCGAAAGTGTTACCATTCCTAGTCCATCCGTTACACTAACTGCATATTCAAACGAACAAGCCACTATTTCGGGAACCGATGTTTATAATAATCTAACCTGGACATCTACTACCATTAACGGCGTAAGTGTTTATAGTACACCTTTTAGTGGCAATAATAATTTTGAACAGCTCTTCTTCAATGGCAAACCAATGGTGCAAGCAAGGTGGCCAAACTTAAAAACAGATGCTACAGGCAATTGGAATTTTTGGGATTCTACCCGTTGGGCTGATGCAGGCAATGGGTCTGTTTACGGAACTGTAGTTGATGCTAGCCCTAACAGTTTGGCAAGTGCAGGTTTTAATAGTGTAGTTGGTGCATGGGCGGTACTGAATGTAAGCCATCAATATTACACCTGGACACGCGCTGTAACCAGCCATTCGGGCAATACCTTTACGTATGCAAGCAGTGGAACTTCAGATTCATTGTATAGCGCTCCTAATTCTGGACGACCTTATAATGATAACCGTTATTATTTAGTAGGTATGCTTCAATTCCTGGATTCCCCTGGCGAGTGGTTTAATGATACAATCAATCATTTGCTTTATTTCTATCCTCCCAATGGACTGAATCCAAACACACTAGGAATTGAGATTAAAAACAGGAACTATAGCTTATCTGCTTCAGGACAAACAAATCTCACTATACAAAACCTTACTTTATTTGGAACGGCTTTTAACTTTTTAAACGGATGCAATAACCTCACATTTAAGAATAATACGGTAAATTATTCATCTTGGACAGAGTTTTACAATATCAACTCTGGTCGGTATGGGTATGGGAATGAAAGTAATTATCCTAATTTATTCGGGAATCAATGCACGGTATCAGGCAACACTTTCTCTTATGGTGCTTTAAGTTCTTTGTTGATATTGGGCAATTATAATTTGATTGAAAACAACATTTTCCACGACTTCGATTTTAATACGTCATTAGTTACCCCTTTGCTTCAAATTTCCCGTAACTGGAACAATTATGTAGGTGTTGCTGGAAGTGCAACTGTTAGGTATAACGACATATACAATAGCGGGGGAGTGGTTATGCAATTGGGGCAGGACTCCAACAGTGTCTATTACAACCACATTTACAATGGGTTTATGTCCTGCTACGGAGGCAATATAGATGTTGCAATGGTTTATACATCTCCTGCTGCACCCAATAATACTTCAACAGAGGGAACCCACATTTACAAAAACTGGATTCACAACGGCTATGCGGGTTCTGTACATATTGCTTGGGGTGGTGGAATTGGGATTAGGGGGGATGATTCTACAGCAGGTTTAATGCTTGACCATAACGTGACTTGGCAAATAGGGGGAACTGGTATTGAAATTAAGAACTCCTTTAGTCCAGTAGCCAGTCAGGCAAATTATGCTTACAACAATACCTATTATAGCACTTTTAGTTATATAACCTCTCCCTATTACATGTATTCCATCATTTTGGATGCTACAAGTGGTAGTAATGAGAATAAACTTAGTCTGATAAAGAACAATGCAGGAAAGGGTATTTATGGCGGATGGTATGGTGCTACTTATCCATATACAAGTAATGTAACCAACAACTACACTTCAAATGCCCTGTTGCCATTAATAGATAGTACCAACTATGATTTTAGGCCTACATCAGGCTCTGCTTTAATAGATGCAGGTGTTACTATTTCTAATATTACTGGTTTTGTAAGTGGTTCGGCACCCGATGAAGGGGCTTATGAATTGGGCGATACTACCTACTTTATTCCTGGCTTTAGGAGTTCAACAACTAGTTTCCCCATCGTACCAAATGGAGCTACTGGTGTTTCATTTTCTAGGGATCAATTGATGTGGCGGCCTGCTTATCAATCAGTTTCCAATAAAGTTTATTTTGGCACATCATCAGCTAATCTAACATTGCAAACAACCACTTCTGCCGAACGGAACGTATTCACATTGCCCACGCTCAGTGCAGGTGCTACCTATTATTGGCGGGTGGATGCTGTAATGAGCAATGGCTCGGTTGTTACTGGTACTCTTTGGTCTTTCACTACGGGGGGGAGTTGTACTTCAGGTACTTATATCGGTTCTAATGGAAGTAATGCAAATGATGCTTCAAATTGGTGTGGAGGTGTTCCAACTGGTACAACAAATGTTATTATCAGCACCAATGCTCCACAGCTTACCGCTAATCTTACGGTAAACAATCTTACCCTAAATTCTGGAATTACATTAAATGGATATGGATTGACCGTTAATGGTACTATTACAGGTTCAGGATTGATTACAGGTTCTCCTACCTCCAATCTTTCGTTTAATAGTTCTGCGAAGGGGACTATTTATTTAGATCAAACAACACAAGGTACCACCAATGCACTAAACAATTTAACCATTGCTACTGCCTCTTCCGATACCATTTATTTAGGTAATACCCTAAGACTCATCGGAACGGTAATTCCAACTAGTGGGGTTTTAAATACAGGTCCTGCAAATTTAAAATTAGTGTCAAGTGGTACAGGTACTGCCAGAATAGATCAGGTATTGGGGGATATTACTGGTACAGTTGCAGTATGGCGTTATATACCTGCCAAAACAGCCCGACGATTTAGTTTCATAGGTAGTCCTATTTCTCAAAACATAGGCGGTGCCTGGCAAAAACAAATTTACATTACCGGTACAGGTACTGGTGGCACACCGTGTGGAAATACAACAGGAAATGGTGGAACTACTGATACATACAATAGCAATGGTTTTGATGTTACCCAAAACAATACGCCAAGTATGTTTACTTATAATGCCTCTAAAGTAAATGGAAGCAGATATGTTAGTATTCCCAATACCACTACAACAAATCTTACTCCTGGGATTGGGTATAGCATAAATATTAGAGGCAATAGGAATAGTGCAACGGTAACCTGCGCCAATCAGTTAGAAACTACTTCACCTACTGCACCAGAACCTGTTACCCTTACTTCATCCGGTACACTTATTACCGGGGCTAAGTCAGTTTCTTTGTATGATACATCAGTTAGTAAGTTTAATTTAATTGCCAATCCATACCCAAGCCAAATAAGTTTTACTGCCTTTCAAGCAGGCAATAGCACTAAAATCTACAATAAAATGTGGACGTATAGCCCTTATGGAAATGGAAACTTCACTACTTATTCCGCTGGCGTAATTGCAAATGGTGCAACTGGTTATGACAATACAATTGGTGACTACATCGCTAGTGGGCAAGCATTTTTTGTTGAAGCAACCCAAGCGGGTTCCGCTGGTAGTGTTACTTTTCAGGAAGCCCACAAAACAAGTGGAACTGTTCCTAACACACAGTACTTTGGATCAGCAGTAAACAAAATAATGAGGGTTGGCTTTAGAACATTGTCCAATGACACTTTGGATGAGGTAGTTGCACGGTTTAATAGTTATGGCAGTAAAGTATATGATGCTGTTTGGGATGCCGAGTCGATGAATAATTCAAATCAAATACTTACTATCAACAAAGGAGAAAAAGATTTGGCAATTGCCACTTTTTCTGATGAGGCTGTCTCAGATACAGTTCAATTAAGTTTGAGAAGTAGTTCTATTGGTTCATTCCGTTTGTTGTTCTCTGATATCGATGGGCTAGACAGTACAATTAATTATACCCTTTTTGACAACTTTCTTGGTAAATCTCAAAATATTCGTACCAACCCAAGTTATGATTTCAATGTAACGAGTGACACTGCTAGTAAAGGTAAAAATCGGTTCTTTATTACCGTCACTAATCCAGCATCACTTCCATTCAAACTAGTCAATTTCTATGCAACTGCACTTACTGCTGTAAATAAATTGGGTTGGCAAACTGGCTTAGAAGTAAATAACAAAAGCTTTGAAGTGCAACGCAAAAAAGGAAATGGAGATTGGGCAACCATCGGTTTTGTGGCTGCAAAAGGAATGGCTTCTACTTATGCTTTCGAAGATTCTGCTCCATCAACATTAAGTTATTACAGATTGAAAGAAATAGATAAAAATGGCGAGCAAAGCTTTTCTAAGGTAGTGTGCATTCAACGGAATGAACCTTTTGACATCAAGGTTTCGCCCAATCCTACTAAAGATTGGATACATTTTTCTCTGCCTACAAACAAAGGTTCATTACAAACATCAGTTATTAGATTATACTCACCATCTGGTTATGAATTGTTGGCAAAATCTACAACTGATTCCAACTTAAAAATAAACTTGGGTAGTTATCCTAAAGGTGTATATTTTGTTGAAGTTGAAATAAATGGTTCGACTTACAGAAATAAAATTGTGTTTCAATGATGATACAATAACAAGTCATTATTTTTGAAAAATAAAAAGAAGCTGTTTGAATAAATTAATCTATTTCAAGCGGCTTCTTATTTAAATAGAGTTCTTTTACTTGGTAAATTGAGAATAAACAGATCCGTTTTGGAAATAAACAAGCCTATTTAAAACAATAACAGACCTATTTATTTACCCATTCCAGCTTTTTAAATTATTGTATAAAGCAGAATAGACAGAATTTTAGTCTATTACTTGATATAAAAAGGATTCATAATAAATTTATATGCTTAAAAAATTTTCAGTCATTATTCTTCTAATATTTATCGGATTAATAAGCGCAAACGCAACAGGATATTACGTTTCACCAGCTGGGCACAATAGCAATCCTGGTACAATACTATTGCCTTTTCAAACCATAAACTATGCTTTGTCTAAAGCAAAAAACCCTGGCGATACTGTTTATTTGCGTGCAGGAACTTATAGGGAAATGGCAACTTTTCCGTATTCTGGTACTGCCGCGGCCCCAATTGTGTTGACAGCCTACAATAACGAGCAAGCTATAATATCTGGAACGGATGTTTACAATACGCTCACCTGGACTCCAACTGTGGCAAATGCGTCCATTTATCAAGCATCATATTCTGGAAGTTCTTTTGAACAATTGTTTTATGAAGGCAAGCCAATGGTACAAGCTCGTTGGCCAAACTTAAAAACTGATTCTTTAGGCAATTGGAACTTCTGGGATTCAAGCCGTTGGGCAGATGCGGGCAATGGTTCGGCTTATGGAACTATTGTAGATGCCAGCCCAAATAGTTTGGCAAGTTCGGGCTTGAATGCGCTAGGTGCATTGGCAGTTTTAAATGTTGGGTCACAATTTTATTGTTATTCCCGCACTGTTTTAACATATATTCCTAGAACTTCTACTTTTACTTATCCGCAAGATTTTGGAACAGCTTCTAGTTTGCCATATAATGACGATAGATATTATTTGGTAGGAAAGCTGGAATTTTTGGATGCCCCCGGCGAATGGTTTAATGACACTATAAACCACATGCTCTACTTTTATCCTATAGACGGGAAAAATCCAAGTATTTCTGGTGGTGTAGAAATAAAGACGAGGAATTTTAGTTTACAAGCAACCTCAAAAAATTACATAACTATTCAGAACATAACTTTTTGGGGTACTGCGTTTCAATTTAATTCACTAAACAAGGGTTGTAACAATTTGGTATTTAAAAATAATACTGTTTTAAATTCCTCTTGGACAGAATATTATAAAACAGCTTATGGTCAGGCTGGATATAATGCCGAGAATAATTTTCCTACTATAAATGGGAATAGTTGTCAAGTAATTGGAAACACATTTGCGTATGGTGCATTGAGTTCACTAATAATATCAGGGTTAAATAATTTGGTAGAGAATAATATTTTTCATGACTTTGACTATAATACTTCATTAGCCACCCCTCTTTTGCAAATAGCCAAAACGTATAACTCCTATATAGGGAAAGCCGGAAAAGCAACAATTAGGTACAACGACATGTACAATAGTGGGGGTGTTCTTTTACAGGTTGGGCAAGACTCTAATAATGTTTGTTACAATCATTTGTACAATGCTTTTCTATCTTGTTTTGGAGGTAATAGGGATGTATCGATGGTTTATACTAATTGCCAAACCAATACTTCTTCAACAGTTGGAACTCGAATTTACAACAACTGGTTGCATAATGGTTTTGCAGGAACAATACCAAACTATTGGTCTTGTGGAGAAGGTATTAGAGGCGACGATACCACCGCAGGACTTACAGTTGACCATAACGTTACCTGGAATTTGGGGTCAGTAGGTGTAGAAATAAAATCACCTAGTTTTCCAACACCCTCACAAGCAAATAGGGCATTAAACAATACTTCTTTCAATAACTCGAAGTTGATTAGTCCTCCGTTAATTAGCTCTATCATTTTGCAATCGCTAGTTGATAGTGCAAACCATTATAGCTCCATTTATAACAATGCTGGCAAGGGGACTTATGGTGGCTGGAATGGTGCTGGTTTAAAATACCTCACCCAGATTGGTAACAATTATGATAAAACAAGTGCTTTACCCTTAGAGGATACAATATCTTATGATTTTAGGCCTTCTACTGGTTCTGCATTAATAAATAAAGGAATTGCTATTGCGGGCATTACAGATGATGTTACTGATGGTAAGCCAGATATAGGTGCTTACGAAAGAGGTATAGCCACTTATTGGATTCCGGGTTTTAGAAGTAGCAAAACAAGTTTTCCCATTGTACCAAATGGGTCAACAAATGTGGCTGTTATTAGAGACCAGTTAATGTGGAAACCAGCTTATAATGCGGTTTCTAACAGGATATATTTTGGAACTTCTTTAGTAGGATTAACCCTTCAAGCCAATACACTAGAGGAGCAAAATGTTTTCTTATTGCCTATGCTATCTACTGGAACAACCTATTACTGGAGGGTAGATGCTGTGATGGCTGATAGGTCTGTGGTTACAGGCGATGCGTGGTCGTTTACAACAGCGGGCAATCTTCCTGTTCAGATAATTAGTTTTTCGGGGGTTGCACTCGATAAAACCAATGAATTGAAATGGCAAACTGCCAATGAAGTCAATCTAAAAGAATATGAAGTTCAGCGGTTAACACAAGCAAATAATTGGGAAACTATAGGAAATGTGGCGTTTAAAGGTACAAATGGTTCGTATAATTTTGTGGATGCATCACCTTTTATTGTAAGCCATTATAGACTAAAAATGGAAAATATTGATGGTTCAGAAAGTTTTTCAAAAGTAGTTACTATCAATAATCAGAGCACTCCAACTGTCAAAATATTCTCAGATGCAACTTCAGGAAAATTACGAATCTGCTTCTGTGAAATCCCACAAAAGGCCGCAATTATTAGTATTTATGATTTGCAAGGCAGAAAGCTAAAAAATAATTTAACTATGGATGTAGATGCCTTCTTAGATGTTTCTCACTTAGCAAAAGGATTGTACCTTATATCTGTCCAATTTGAAAACTGTAACTCTATTTGCAAGGTCATCAGATAAGGGAGAAATAAGTTTTAATGTTTTCATTTTGTCCCTTTATATTTTAACTTTAACTTAAAGTATTGGTTATCAATAATTTTACATCATTTTACTTATATTTAAGAGTTGTGCGTCATGCTAAGTGACACCTTAATTTCATTTGTCGAGTACATAAGTAATCAGTAAATTCGCCGAGTGAAAAAGCAAAAAAACATAGGACTTGATTTCATTGTTGACAAATTGACTAACTCAATACAAAACGTTGTATCAGGAGACAGTTTTGCTACAGACATAACTTTGGTTTCAGTTTCGGACTTAAAGAATGTTATTAAGAAGAATAGTTGGCAATTTGATTGGAAGTTTGAATGTAAACAACCACAAAGAGACGTTTACAAATTGACTATTGTAAATAATCAAACAGTAATTCAAGGTTTAATAAGTTTAGAAATCAAGTCCGACCATGTTTATATGCATCTTGTTGAAAGTGCCCCTTTCAACAAGATGCATAT
>Ga0208741_10000586_pt1 | contig 16597 bp, 30 predicted proteins | sample CryBogCBE03Jun09_FD_184576 | JGI IMG/M metagenome (GOLD analysis project Ga0208741, IMG submission 184576) | Freshwater microbial communities from Crystal Bog, Wisconsin, USA - CBE03Jun09 (SPAdes) | ecosystem: Environmental > Aquatic > Freshwater > Lake | place: Crystal Bog, Wisconsin, USA...
TTTTAGGGCGATACGTTTCAGTCCAGAGTTCTTTCATTTTGTTTCCTTTCGTGGAGCAGTACAACTATCACTCCATAGGGTTTGAGCTTGTTTTTTATATTCTTCTAATTCGTATTGATCCTTGGTTGCCTTATATGCTTCTTCAGTTAAGGCATGCCAGCCACAACAGTTGCCAGTTGGACTACGACCACACCCGCATGTACCAATTTTCTCAGCAACTCTTACCTGCATTATACCAATTCCTCAACTACACCCAGTACTTCAGCAACGGCTAATAATACTGCGGCAATTTGTAAATCATAATATGCTAAAAAATAGCAGGCGGCAATACGTAATGCACTCTTAACGAGGCTAACATTTCTGTGATTCATTTTACTTCCTTTTAAAAAAATTAATTAAATTAGACAAATGTGTGCGAACTACCTTAGATGCTGACCCAATTTCGATAATAGCCGGATGATGTGGACAACGTCCCTGCATGTATTCGCACATAGGTGTATAAGGCTGTTTACATAAACTACAGCGCGGTGGTTTGCTACTTACTTTTTTTTGAGTATCTCTACTACTCGTTCCTGTTCCCATTTTTCTTCCCCGACAAATGTTGGCAACTTATTATATTCATCTTCTAGCCAACATTTTAACTGATATAGTTCTTGTTTGCAAGAGGAACTTATCCATCCGTCGTTATAAGGACTAGATATTTCTGCCAAACTTTTCATAATAGAAAATTTAGCTGGGTGTAAATTAGGTTTTTGGAATCCCATTAACTTGGAATCATGTGTGGAATATAAGGAACATTTCTAGGGCCATGACGTTGTTCCAGTAGACGTTTTGCTTCTTGTGCGTTTGGGGCAAACACCCGATCCTTTACAGGACCATTGGGTGTTCGAACTTCGGTTTCATACATTGGCATTGATTACCAACGATCCTTACGGTCAATTTGGGTAGCGTCAGATAGTGTATCGTCTGCGTCGGGTTCTGCATCAGATACCAATAAGATATCATCTGGATCAATACGGCGAATAACAACTTCGCCCGCAGTATCTTCGATAGTAACACCACGAGTCCAACGACCATGTGCTACTAAGATCCATTGTCCAACTGTGATATCTTCCTGTTCTGGACCGGTGGCATATACACGAGCCCAGCGTGGACGAATACCTGCGCCACGTCCGTCATCGTTTAATAGATAGATACCACTGCTTAGTTTACGTTCTTTGAAATTCATGTCGGCTACAAGCACGTGATCATTTAGTGCTCGTAACGCATCTACTTTGATTGGTTTAAACATAATTAAATTCTTGAAGGTCCGTTAGATTTAGTTTTTTGTTGCGGAGTTGGCAATGGTTCTTGAGTTACAGTTGTTGTCTTTGCAATACTGTCCGCTAAACTACCGCGTGCTGCTGGAGTAGTAGCAGTAGCAGTTTTGGTAGTCGGAATAATATCTACCGTTAGATTATCTGCTAAGTCTATTAGTTGTTTGACATTATTGGCCATAATATTTTGTCTTTCTTCGTAATTTGCTGGATCATTAGGACTATAACCGGCATCAGCATCAGGTACAGCATATACTTGATCCATAATTTGGTTGCGACTTTGAGTAATTTTTGCACCAGCACCAAGTTGGTCGCCACGAGCATTTACTCGCATATTTCCTACTGCTATTGCAGTTTCGTTAACCAGTTTAATTTTATCAATATCAACAATCTTACCGCGACTTGTTTTATATACATTTGCCATCTAACTTCTCCTTGTAACAGTATTTATCGACTGGTTTTTTACTTTAAAAATTCCTCTATCGGAAGATCGTAATACAATGAATTGATTTTATGTACTCCCAATAGATATAATACATAACTTGCTGTACTTGATCCACGACCTAAACCCCATACTATATTATTGGCTCGCATTGTATCTACAAAATATTTTAAGTAGCGTAGCAAGTTAAATAGGTTACGTTCTTGATATAACAGTAGTTCTTGACCTACACGCTGTAGTTCTACTTCAGTTTTACATAGACTTAATATGTGTGTAGCAATATCAAACTCTAAATACTCTACAGGCATGTACCATTCTGCTTGTTGTACCTGATCGAATAATTCTATAGGAACTTCTTCTCGATAATCAATGGGTAGATATTTCTGTAACTTATCGAACTCAGCATAGGTTTGTTCTACTGCGGTGTTGAATGCCGCAGGATCTTCTACGTAAAAGTTAGATAGTGTTAAATCGGGGTTTTGGTAAAGCATGTCACAGAGTTCGTCTTCTGTGGTGTATGCTTGCCCATACTGGTTATACTTCATTGAATATCAATAATGTTTTTAAAGTTTTTAGATTTAGATTCCATCTCTTCCAGACTTTTACGACTACGATTAGACATTTCTTCTTGGTAGTCTTGGATGAGTAATTGTAACTGTCCAACCATGTCTGGGTTACCCCAACGATACGCTGTAGTCATACGTTTCATTAAATCGTTGAATTTGTTAGTAAGCTCGTCCATTGGCATCTTACTTAAATCTGGTGTTAAGGGGTGGCCCATATTATCTCCAAAATAAAACTCCTTGTATAATTATATAGCAATTATCGCAAGGAGTCAAGTGGTTTTTAGGTAATTCTTACCAGGTAGTAAGTGAAGAACGTTTCCAATTTCCTGGTGCTATACAAATATAGATGTAGTCGGCATCATAACTAATTTGTCCAGCTGTACCGCTTGCAGTAGTTGATGTTGTAGGAACAAATGTATTTCCAGTAATTACATTACCAAAAAATCGAACACTTTGGTCGTTTTCAATACCAATTGCTTGCTTCTGTGCAACAAACGGTGTAGAGCCTGTGCCATCTGGTGTTGTCCATAAGGTAATATTACCACCAAGCCCGTTAGCAGGATCGGTACCACGTGCGTAGAAACCAATTGATGCTATAGTATTAGGAGTAACTCCGCCGTTGCCGTCGCCAGTAAATGTCAGCGCATTGTAGTATCCGACAAAATCGTTATTTTGTATAGAATTAATTTCACCTATAGCAAGATTACCGCGCAATCCACTAACACTATATCCCGCACTTGGGCCATTATCACCTTGAGTCAACGCTATATTACCAGTGTAGTCAGTACCAGCACTAACACTATTATAACTACCTCGAACACTAACTTTGTCTGCGCCTTGTTCTAAGGCCAGTGCTATTGGTAATGCGTCTGCGCCGTATCCAATCAAAAATGTAGAATTTACTTCGGCATTAAAATATAAATCTGGGTCTCGGAATGTACTACGATTGCGTGTCAAGTCAAAAATTTGATAATCGGCGCCACTATTAATACTACTAAAATCAAATATATAATTTCCAGGAGCATCAAACTTAATGGTATAAGTACCATCGCCATTGGGCATAGAATCGGCTAGATCGGTGATACCAATTGACACTGACGTTGGTGTTGTTACAGTATGAGCAATATCAGTTATTATAAGCCAAACTCGCATTACTCCGTAGCCTACTGCACCTGCGCCGACACTAGCAGGCCAGTTAACAAAACTCAATGAAATTGGACCAGCCGAAGTAAGTTTTTGAAAGTTTGCTAAACTAAAATCCAATACAGATGCTCCAGCAATAGCTCCTAGATCTACTGCACTCTGTGTCCATGACGCTAACTGTGGACGACGAATCTGTGTACCTGCCATGTCATTGGTTAAAGTTTGACCGTTGAGTGCGCCAGTTAATAGTACCTTAGATTGTAAATCGTCAAGTTCGTTTTGAGCAAATACAAAATTATTTTTAATGTTTGTAAAATTATCGCGGAATCCTTGACTAGGGTTATCCTGATTGGCAATTGGGAATGTGCCGTCAATACTGTATGGGTTAATGTTTGATGCCATTTAATTTTCTACCTTATATCTTGTACCATCTTTCGGCAGATTCAATGTAAATCCAGCGATTTGATGTGTTGGCTGTGTAACTTGTTGGAGTTCCAGAAATAGCATATCCTGATCCTGGGTAAACAGTGAGTGTAGTAATTGCTGAATTACTAGAAATAGTCAGTGTCTGTCCATCGGCTAATTGAGAGTCGCTTGGGAAAAAAATATTGGCTTGAGAAATAGTTGCTCCAATTATGCTGTCTAATATAATAACGGAACTGGTAGTTGATATAGTTACATTACTACTAGCAGATAGGTTAGCTAGCTGGTATGACTGTGAAATATTACCCTGAATACTAACATTTCCTAAAGTGCCACTGGTAAAATTTTGAATTGTAGATATACTACTTTGTAAAGCAGTAATTTCGCTAGCTGCTACAGTAAAGTTATTTTTAATACTTTGATAATTAGTTCTGAACCCCTGTGTATCATTATCTTGTCCGGCAATTGGGTAAGTTATGTCTATACTCGATGGGTTTATTAGTGATGTCATTTAATTAAATACTCCATTATCTACTATTTATCTAGTTAAAAGTACCATACTGTGGAAACTTCAAGTAGTGATCGTTAATACCGGGCTTATAATACTGATCTCTATTACTAAAGAATTTAGTAGTATCGGCATTAAATGTGGTTTTCTTTGTTAACGCATTTGCGTTCAACGTATAAACTGAATAGTAAGGAACAGTTTGCCCGGGATTTAATATTTGATTGTAGTACATAATTGCACCAGTATATGTTTTGCCGCTAATAACACGTACACGATCGTTGGGTACTACTTCTAAAATTGAAGTTAATATTACAATATTATTAACAATATTAATTTTCCAAACTCCGCCGCGTTGATTAACTGGTGCTATCCCTATTGCTTTTTCTAGATATCCCGGAACAATCGCGTACTTATCATAGGGAATAGAATCGTACCCTTCTATATTTCCGGTTACTACATTATCACTGATATATGCATCAGCGTAGTTTACCCATCCGTTATAAGGACCTGGATTTAAAAAGTTTTCTTGTTGGGCAAAAATTAAAGTGTCGCCAGATTTAAATGTAGTTATACCGTCAATACCACCGTTTGAGCGTATATAATTTATAGTTCTACCATTAATTTGATCAAATGGCACAGTGACAGCATAGGTAGCTGTAGCAACTAGTTTGCCGATATTAATATTTGGGTCGGCATCAAATGTTGTTTCTCTACCCGAGTTATATACCTTATCGGTAGTATTAAAATTATTGGTATAAACATCGTCTACCAAATATCTATCAACACTAAAGTCAATATTATTAAAATTAATTCCAGAATTATTTAATCTATAAGCAATTAGTTTACCTGCGCCCGGGATAGTATAGGCCAAAACCACAGCCTTAGTAAAGCCAATTGGTGTATCAAAGGTATTTGGATTTGCTGGGTTAGGTTGGTTGCTAGTCATCCATGATGGTAAACTACTTTGATCATAATAACCAACATTTTGTGTTAACCGATCAATCATGTTTTCTGAACTATTGGGATACACTATCTTATATTCATTACCTTTGTTGTCGATATAAGGGTTGGCAATTGCGTTAGTTAAGTTAAGTTCTAAAGTAGGTCCTTTTCGAGCAACTCTGGCATCAACGGTTGCTAGTTCTTCAGGGTCAATTACGTCAATGTATACTACTTCGTACTTGACATTGTAACTGCTATCTAATACTGTAGCAGTTTTAACAGCGCCAAATTTATAAGTTTTAGTATAATGGTTTTCTGCAATAGCAGTAACATAAGTGTTTAAGTCCTCTGCTTGAAGACCGGTCAGGAACAACATTTCAATTTTATCAGTTACGCCAAACCAAGGATCTGTGGGACGATAAATTAACTCAGGTACAAATATTTCTTTATTATTAATAACGCTGTTAAATATTTGACGCTGATCCCAGGCCGGTAATGCTTGTAAGTATAAATTATCGTATGGTTCTTGATCAATAACATTCAATGTTAATGTAAATTCTTGTATGGCGTAGGCACTTGGTGGTGTGCTTATACTGCCATTGTCATTATATACAGCATCATCTGTAGCGGCCTGGACGGTAAACTTATAGACTTTATCTATAGTCATCTTGTTACCATCAAATGTAGTATCGTAATTGTCAATACTAAATGTTTCAAAGCTAACTCGACCAGATAGTAATCCTAGATATCGGTTATTTTGTTTAGTTGAAATTAATTCTAACCCTTGTGGTAAACGAATAGGAACATTGGCCCGATCGACTAATGTATAAACTAATGGTTTGCCTTCGATGCTATTTGCGTTAAGTACTATTTCGCTTACACTACCATTGTCAATGGTACCCAAATCACTAGGTGTAACCCAATTGATAACATTATTAACGTCACCTAGCACAGGAAGATCAAAGAATACAGGATCGCTATTATATGTAACACCATTTCTAACTTTACTAACTACAACGCCAAACGTATAAACTGTTAATGAAGTGCTCTGTGTACTTACTTTACCATATATCCATCCTGTTTGTGCGTCTAATAGCACACCAGGTAAATTAAAAGTAGTTGAGGCAGCCAATCCAGCACTATCAAACCCCACACCCCCTCGATCTTGATCAACGGGATTTTTATCTTCAGAATTTGAACCATTTGTTCCAGTGCCACCATAGTCAAATCCAGCATCTATGCCAAAGACATACGCATCAAATGTCCCTCCGATGTTTGCCAGACTATAAGTTATAATATCACCCTGGAAGTCTAGGCCATCAAGTTTAAATGCATAATAACTATTAGCTCTTGCTGTGGGTAAAGTTTTACTGGTATTTAGTAAAATTGGAGTATAGGTATTTGTTGCGTCAACGGTTAAGAATGCATTGTCAGCAAAAATATTTGTATTGTCGGCAGTAAATCCTGCACGACTAACTATAGTAATTATATAATTTTGTAAATCATAGTTAGCACCATCGTAGGCACGAATTTTAAATGAATAACTAATTGTCTGACTCGAGTGATTAAAATTGTATGGTCCTATGTCGGCGTCTTGTTTTGATGTTATTGTAATTTGATCGGCAATATATGCAGTACCGTTACCAGAACCTGCGCTGGTCGCTATAAATCCTGTGCCTAAATTATTATTTTGTGCACCAATTAAAGTAAAGTCTGTTGTACCTACGCTAGCAATAAGGTATTCGCGCCCTGGAATAAAACTACCAGCAGAAACTGTAGGACCTGTGTATGAAACCGCATCATAACCAGCCGGACCAAAGTCGCCAGATTCTACAGTAGGTAATATGTAACCACTTAGTAAACCTGCAGAGCTTAATGTAATGCCTGGCGGCAACGGACCGATATTACTCCAGGTTACTACAGTATTAATATTAGGTTCAATAACTGTTAATTGTTGACTATAGTAACTTCCGTCAAAATACGAACCTAAATTGGTTGTAGTAGGCTCAATAATTGGGCCGTATACATTGGTTAAACTTATACTAAATGCTTGATCACGAACGTGTCCTTGACTATTTGTTGCACGAATAGTAAATCTAAAGTTTTTTGAAGTTCCAGTTGTAATTGCAGTAGACAACGTTGGTACACCTTGTAAGTACCCACTGGAAACTACTTGCATACCTGGTGGTAATTCACCAGACACAAATTTAAAAGTGATCGCGTCGCTAACTATAGCAGAACTGGCCTGCAACGGTAACTGGTAAAAATCACCATTAGCAACGGTACCAAGATTCCCGCCTGGGGTAATCCACGAAAAATCAGCATCAACAGCATTGGATAAAATTAAAGTAAATAGTCGGTCTTGCGGAGTTAGTGGATTTGTTGTAGTAACACGCACAACAAAATCATAATTTAGTGTAGTAAAATAATTATTACTTGGTGTGCTATATTCTGGAGTACCGGATATTACACCTGTACTTGACATAATCATTCCGGGAGGTAAGCTACCACTAATAATTTGGTATGTAAGTGTAGCACCATTATTTGTAGTATCTACCGCCTGAACAACAATGGATGCCGGATTACCTATACCTAGGCCAGCAATACTTCCTGTAGGGGTAATCCAGAGTAGCTCTGGAGTATGATATGCCATGTTAGATAATTACCGCCATAACAATTTTTTCGCCCGGATCCAAATTAGTTTCGAGAGATTTAGCAAATACTGCCTGACCATATGTACGATCACGGCCAACACTGATTGCGTATCCTGCCTTATAGTGTGTGACTAAACTGTCACCTTTGGTTACCGGACCAAATAGTTTAACTGGAACTTTACCGCGTAGAGCAACGGCTAGGCCATCACTTGCACCATTCATCAAGTATGCTGGATCTGTTGATATGGCCCCAGCTACACGTTCATCACCTAGTTCTTCGGTAACAGTAATTTCTTCATCGCCGCCAAATACAACCACAGTACCCGGAGCATAGTCAGCATCAGCAATATAACGTTCTGCCAAGTCAGCGTATTGTGCGTGAATAGCAGTACCATAAATGTTATTCCACCAAGTTGTACTTGAACCTAAATTATAAGTTAAATTGGCACTTGGAACAATACTACCGTTGAATGAGCTTAGATATGCTGCGGTGTTAGCATTGGCGCTAGTTCTTAAACTGTTAATAGACGTATTAGCCCATATTTCGTACGCACCAACATTAGCATTTAGTGTATTAAAGTTATTAAACTGAGTACCTATATTGGCACTAGTAGGTTGATGGAATGCACCAACGTTGGCTGTTAATGTGTTTAAGTTATTAAACTGCGTACCGATATTAGCGTTAGCATAAATTTCAAATGCACCAATGTTGGCTGTTAATGTGTTTAAATTATTAAACTGAGTGCCAATGTTGGCATTAGTTGTATTTTGATAACTGCCAAGGTTAGCATTAATACTAGCAATAGCAAGTTGGTGTCCGCCAATGTTAGCATTGGTTGTAATTTCAAAAGCACCGACGTTGGCCTGCAAAGTATAAATGGTTGCATTAGTAGGTAAGTATGCTGCCACCTGTGTATTACCATAATTACTAGATACAAACGGAGCACCGTTGGCAAAATAGAATCCACTGGCAATGACGTTGCCAGAATTTGTATTTGCAGTTGTGGTGAGACTAACAACTGATAGAGTACTTAGACCTGTTAAGGAAGCACCAGACATACTTAATGTACCACCAACAGTTACAGTAGTTGCACCAACACTGGTAGCACTCACGGAACCAACGTTAAGACTAGTTAAGGTACCAACGCTAGTAATGTTAGGTTGTGCAGCAGTCATTACAGTACCGTATAGAGGACCGACTAGGCCAGCAGCAACAACATTACCGCCGGTATTAATGTTTCCGGCTACACCTAAGCCACCATAAGATATAACTAATCCACCGGTACCAGTTGATATACTTGGATTTGTTCCTGTAATTGTTACATTATTGGTTATTAAATTTACATTAGAAACATTTACACCGGGAGTATTAGTGGTTAGTACATTATAACCACCTTGAGTAATGTTGCCGGCGACATTTAAGTTGCCAGCAATACCTGCACCACCAGCAACAATTAATGCACCAGTATTACTGGTTGTGCTTGTTGTGGTATCACTTAATAGTTGACTACCAAAATGCGTATTACCATAAATGCCATCATAAACTATGCTATTACCGGTTAGGGGATTAGTTGGTGTAATTTTATATACAAAAGCATCGCTGGCTAACTGATAACCGAAGAAAGCAAATTCAATTGAATCGGTATATCCAGAATCGACATCGTAGTCAGTAATGTTTCCTAAAATACCAACGTCCATATTACCGGCACTATTGGCGTGTATTTCTAAAATACCAGCATCACTAGATTGATTGATCTGTGTAGTAGAAACAGTATTCTGAACGTATATATTAGCAAATGGTCTAGATGGGCTACCAAGATTATACATGCCAGACGCAGACGGAATAACGTTTCCTGTGTATAAATTACCGTTACTATAAAGACCGGAAGTAGCAATTAAATTGGCAACGGTAATAGTATTAGTAAAATTAGCCGTTGTACCTGTGGTATTGGCTGCAAATAGATTTGCAAAAGTAACGGTATTTGCTGAAAAATTATATTGAACGTTGGCGTTTTGAAAAGAAACAAGATTATCGCCTTCGGCAGCACCTAAAAACTTATTAAGATTAGTAAAATTATTATTAACTTCTTGAAAGGCTGTGCGAACAGGGTCGCCGTCGCCCTTGTTACCGGGGCTAGCCCCGGTACCGATAGAGATAATTTGAGATGTATTCCAAAAGGCCATAGCTTTAAATCCTTATATACGTTATTTATCGCATTAAGGATAAAGCTAGTTTTGGTCGGGAGTTATATAGGTATATTAATACGGGCTAAAACTTGAACCACATCCGCAAGTTGTTTCGGCCTGCGGGTTTGAAATGCTAAAACTACTACCCATTTCTGACTCTTTATAGTCAATAACAGCGCCTTGTAAATATCCGCCGCTCATACTATCTACTAGAACATTAACACCGTTGGATTCAATATTCCAGTCATCTTCGGCTTGCTCTTCATCTAAGGTAAATCCATATTGCATACCCGAGCATCCGCCGCCCTGTACAAAAACTCTAAGTTTAAGTTTAGGGTTATTTTCTTCGGCTAGGATATCTTGGATTTTTGTTACTGCGTTTTCAGTTATTGTAATCATAGTTTAATCAAATGTTTTAAGAAGTTCTTGCTCGTAGTCGTTGCTGAATTTAATGCTTAAAAAAGTTCTGTTACCTGATATATTGCTAACATCATGTAGAACATCGGTTCTAATTATAGTCCAGGAATTTGCATTACACTCCACAGAATCTAATAGATCTAAGTTGTCATATTCAACAAATCCTGTATCTGTTTGTGCAAAATTTGGCTTAGTAGATCGTATTACGGGCTTATCATGTTCTTGAAACCAATTTGTTTTGACATTGTTACCACCAGCGTTAATTATATAATTTAGTGCTAGTTTTCTAGACATATCTGTGTGTACAATCATGCGGCCTTGATCTTTGTGACGAGTTACAATTAATTGTATCTCTGCATAATTGGGCGAGACATTTTGCTTAACCCAATCAATAAGGTCTTGATTTTTTACAGTATAAATGCAATATTCTGGGGCAGGTATAAATTCACCTTGCCAATAATGATCCTGTCCGTAGTCAAATTTCTTAAATTCTTTAACAGTCTGATACTGACTTGGGTCAGTATAATTATCGGAAATTAAGTGGGCTGGAACTGCAGGGTATTCAACAGATTGATAAAATTTCACAGTTAGAGTCTTTGATTAATGGCGCCCCAGTCAATGATGCGCCAGATGCTGTCTAGATACTTGCCTTTGTTTGAAGCATAGTCGTTTTGGAATGCGTGTTCCCACATATCAACTAGTAGGGCTATGTCGGTACGCTTCTGATGGTTTTTAATTGTTTTAATTGTGCCTGCTTTACTCAAGTAGATCCAACCCGACCCTTGTACCTTCATTGCTTCTTCTTTGAAGTTTTTCTTAAAATCCACAAAGGTAGAGTGATGACGATTAATAATATCTAGGATTTGTCCGTGCGGGTGACTAACTCCGGGACGTTTAAATTGACTAAAGAATATGCTGTGTAAGTAAGCGCCGGCTTCGTTAAAGTTACGATCGCCTTCGCCTCGGTTGAAACGGTCAACATAGCCTTTATACAACTTGCCATAGTGTAGATCAATTAAGGCTGAACTCATTACAGGACTTAGTGCTGTACGAGCATAAGGTAATTTAATTTGTTGTAAATTACCTTTTTCTTTTGCTTCTACGAGATCTATAGTTTGGCGAATGTCCATACTATTATTTATTGCGATATACTACACGCCCACGGCTTAGGTCGTAAGTAGACATTTCTACATTAACACTATCACCTAATAATATGCGTATATTATGCTGTCTAAGTCTGCCTCCGATTGTGGCAGTAATTCGGTGTCCATTTTCTAGTATTACTCTAAACATAGCATTAGGTAGAACTTCGTCTACTATGCCTGTTGCTTCAATCATGTCGTCTTTTGCCATTAGTTTTTGCAATTCTCAAAATGCCATCTTTTCATTGCTGTTAGTTGTCCTATTTTATTACATGTTGGGCATTTTACATTATTTAAAAAATGATGTGTGCCGTTATCAAATCTTTTCTTATTGCTAATAGAAGTATTTAATTTGTGCTCTTCGCTTTGCCATAAATGATTACCATTTTTAATTTTTTTAATTGATGGATTTTTATCTCCTATCCATGGATGTGTACCCTCTGCTACTCTTTTCAGTTGAGTTCTCCTTGATATTTCCCCACTAATAAAATTATGTGTTCCATTTAGTACTCGTTTTTTATTTTCTGCCGTAGCTTCTTCTGAAGTCCACCCGTTACTACCTAGTCCTCGATTCATACATAACGGATCATTATAATTTTCTAATATTAGTCGTTCTTCGGTATTTTTAAGTTCACTAATATTTTCAGCAAAACATAAGATTTCTTTTTTAAGAGTAGATTTATTTTTAATTCCAGTTACCCATATACCTGAGCCAATATAATTATCATCTAGATTATCTGTAGTGTGGCGGCCAATATAGTATCTACCATTAGTGTGAACTGTTTTATAGATATAATGATATTTCATACTCATATTTATGATTATTATCTGCGCATTTTACTAATTTCTATAGCCTCCTCTTGACTAAAAACAGGAATACCGTTTGATTTATGCAGAGTAGAAATTCCAAGGACTTTGGTACCAGTATATTCTTGATTAGCGGCAGTAGTACAAGCGACCCAGCCTGTATCTTGGCTAGCAATACGAACTGTTTCGCGACCAGGTGGAGTTTTGACTGTGACTGTAAGAGGCGGAGCAGATAATGCTCGCTTGCGTCGTTTAGATTCTTGCTCTATGCCCATGGCTTTGAGCTTTTCTCGCCACATTGTGTCTAGCATTTCGGCCTTGTGTTTAGCCTCAGCCGATGCCCATTTCTTAGGTCCACGTTTTTTGCCGGTGGTACTAAGCCACGGTCCTTCTAAGTGAAATGTCATAGTAAGTATTATACTTTATTGGGAATTAACAGCCAATTATTTGTTAGCGTCTACTAGCTTTGGTTTCCAGTTAGTCTTAGCGCAAACCAAGTGATTAGTGGGTAAGAAGAACATATGGTCGGGAAAGCGTGATTTTAAACTTGCAATAATTTCTTCGTCTGTTGAGCCTTGTGCTAAAAACTCATTATCGTCCATGTCATACCAGTAGTATGTGTTGGCCTGCTTTTCTACACGCACACGATGGATAATGTCATCTAGACGTTTTTTAATACGAGCTTCAAGTCCGTTGATGCCTGTAACATCACGAATACCGTCCATAATACCAAGAACAACGCTACCAACAATGTAAGTGGTAGCAAGCCACGCTAATAATAAACCAGTAGATTCAATCATTGATTAATCCCAGAGCGTCCTGAAATACCGTCCAAATAAACGGAGTCCGTTTTCAATGCGTTTCTGATGTGCTTCTAATCCCGCACGATCGACTTTGAGCTTTTGCATACTACGATTAAAGTCTTTTTCTTTTGAACTTTCTGTATGATCGTAAAATTGACCTTCGCCGTCTTGGTCATCGCATAACTGTGCAAAGGTCCAAATAAGCTCTTCCATTACCCAGGCATAACGAGCTTCGGCATTGTGGTCCCAGTCCCATTGGTTAAGACCTTTTTTTGCACCTTTTACTGTGCTACGGTACTCCTTGGGTACGTCCTTATCGTCAATCATGCCATACCCGTGCTTTTGCTTTTGTAGCTTGTTAAGCATAGGCAATATGATTAATGCTAGTGTATGATCCATACTCCAGACATCATAGTTGTCGATATGTACCCATTCTGTTCGCTTCTTTTTACTTTGTATCCACTCGCATAACTTAGTTAGCCGAGAATCACTACCATCCTGGTTCTCGGCTAACCATGTACCAAAGTCGTGTACCCAGTCTGGCTTGCTATCGAAGCCGTGCTCGTCTTTAACCGGACGTACCCAAAAGCATAGCATTTCTGCTATCTGATATGGGCCAATCCAATTACGATGAGGACCTAGATAAACTTTCATTGATTACTTCTTAACCATTTCTGTTAGTTTTGCTTTATACTGTAATTCGCTTAGGCGAATTTTATATAACATTTTAATTAAAAATACAAATAACACCGACATACCAATAAAGATTAAACCATTGATAGTATTTTGTGTGCCATATTTTTCTGAGAAGAATTCAAGAATTATGCGAGCTGTTGCACCCGCAAACATAAAACCGATAATTGTTACTGCAATGTCTAAACCTGCTTTTACTTTAATATTCATGCTATTTTTCCTTTTCCGGAGTTATCGTTGATTAATTTACTACACTTACATTATACAATATTGAGAATTAACGGTCGACCATAATAAGTTAGTGCTCGCTAACCCAGCGTTCGCACCGTGCCCGTGCTATAGGCTCCCATTCTTCGTAGAATAAGTGTGCGGCTCCTTGGCTACCCAAATCACCGTCGTTTTCCATGATTTCACGTACATCGGGAAAGTAGTTAAGAAACGCTTGGCCAAACCTGTAGTCTGGAGTCTTTAATCGTTGCCATGCCAGATGCTTAAGGAACTCTTCGTACTGTTGTTTGCTTATTTGGTATTGGTTAGGATTCATAGATACTTTAATGTAAATGCTGTTGCGTCAGCAGAATCACGAAACGAGAATATAGTTTTGTAACTCTTGTGCTCGTTCATTTCCCAATCGTATCCGCCTTGATAGAACCTATAACTAAAGTCCGTATCTTGAGTAAGATACTGTCTAAGCTCGTGAACTATCTCCAGTGTACGAGTAGAGTTGATATCAAATACGGTAACTTCGGTCATAGCCAACGTAACTTAAAATGTGTAGCATCTGCAGGATCGCGAAATCTGAAACTAAATCCTTCTGTGCTTTCATAACCATGTATATGATAGTCGCCGCCCGGGGTAGTATCCAACCATTCTAATATTTCTCGAATTGGGTAGTGCGGATCTCCTAATACATCCTTCCACAAGACTACAACTTCGGGCCAGTCATTGGGCGGTGGCCACATTTTATCGGATGTAATGTGTTTCATTTAAACTTTAGGCTAAACAAGGTAGCATCCTCTGCGTCAATAAAGTAGAACGCCGCCACTTCATCAAATTGACTACTAACATCGGCTACGTCTATTAATTCTGACCATACTAAACTTAGATCTTGATCTCTACACCACTTCTTCATTTTCCACATTATAAATGCAGGATCGCTGATCAATACTTCTGTGCATTGGTCAAGCAGATTCTGTGGCGGCCTCGGAAGTGTAAAGTTATTTACGTGCATTATGCAAACTTTAATCTAGCAAGTAAGTATTTGTCTTGGTCCATTATGTTAAAATCGGCTGTAACCGCAGAATAAGTAACATCAAACATAACTTTAATTCCGTAGTTTTTTAGTACATAACGTTCAAATCCCTGCATATCAAATTCATACGCATAAGAATCCTTGGGAAATAACTCATCATATTCCTGTCTAATTTTTCTAAGCAGTTCAAAATATTCATTTTCGCCAACTACAGTATCGAATCTTGCTTCGGCATTACGATATAAATTAGGATCGGTCATTCTCTACCCTCGACGTGATCTAATGTACGTTTAGCATGCCATCCCATACGACCTTCTGCATCCATGCGTCTGATGTCATCAAGTGCTGTACGCATTAGTTCGTTTTGTTCTTGTAATATGTACATACGGTTGCGTAAGTTGCCGGCCTGCATCCACGACATAAGCATAGATACAAACTTACCAACTATAGCCGACCAATCAATCATCTATTGTCTTTCAACCTATCAAACTCATCGCCGTATTGTCGACGCACTCCGCCTGGTCCAAATCGTTCGGTGTACCAAATCCACTCACGCCAATACCAGCGACCATTTACCCTGCGTGGAATAATGCTACAAAAATGCTCGTGCCATATGGCTTTATCGCCGCTTAATCTACTCATTGTTCCAGCTCCTACTCCCACGTCGCCACCCCAAAATTCATCCTTAGGCCCACCTCAGCATAAACACGGTATAATCCTCATCGTTGTCAAATATATAATATACATTACCCGGGTCCAGGCCAGGGTTATTAGGATCAACTCTCCAACCAAATGACTCTCGGCATCTCTGTCCGTACTGTCTGGGTGTTTCCAGTGGTTCAACCGGCAAAGTACGTTTAGCATTCCAGTATGCTTGAATAAATGCAGGGTCGTTGGCATGAACTCTAATCATTGAAATTTCAATCTAAACATTATAGCATCTTGTTCATTGGTAAACCAATAGCAATCTTCGTGTGGACCTTCTGTGATGACCATAGCGGCAATGTCCGGGAAATCTCGCCACCAAGCAGCATTCCACTCGCCTATGTTAGCTAAACACCAGGGCTCACACTCCGTATAGTGCGTGTAAGTCTTTACAGGTATAACCAGTGCGGGATCACGATCTATTGCCATCATCCCCACCTTAACAAAAACATAGTGCGATCTTCTTCGTTATTAAAATGTATAACCATACCTTTTTGTACTACGGCACCATTGCTATCTGCAATATACTTTTCTATTTCGGCTTCGTTTGTATGCCAAAATACGTAATCTTCGATGATTAACAATATATCTTTATCT
>Ga0208741_10000587_pt1 | contig 16596 bp, 15 predicted proteins | sample CryBogCBE03Jun09_FD_184576 | JGI IMG/M metagenome (GOLD analysis project Ga0208741, IMG submission 184576) | Freshwater microbial communities from Crystal Bog, Wisconsin, USA - CBE03Jun09 (SPAdes) | ecosystem: Environmental > Aquatic > Freshwater > Lake | place: Crystal Bog, Wisconsin, USA...
TCCCTAACCGACGCAAGCTTGTGCACGTCTAACACATCAATGCCCTGTGGCAGTGTAAACGGCAAATTGAGGTTAAATAAAAAAGGCAGTATTTGCTGCGATAGAAACATGCACAAATATACTTTTTTACTACCAGCAGCCTTTGCCGGCTAGCGTTTTACAAAATACCCGTTTGCGTTACCACAAAGCGCCTATCGATGAAGGGGGCGAATTTATCGGTGAATAATAATTATATTTAAAAAGCTGTTTATCAGCAATATATTTAACAATATACTATACATCGCCCTACATAAGCCACGTTTTTATATCAGTAAGTTTGCCCTATTACGCAAGAAAATAACAATTATGAAACAAAAAAATTTAGCCATTGGCATGGGCGTGGCACTGCTTATTACATGCCAGTTTTGCAAAGCGCAAAAAAATGTTTTAGTGGGTATACAAGGTGGCGCAAGCATCGCCAGCCTCACCGCTGGCAGCACAGCCAATCCTTTTTCAACAGGCTTTTCGCCAAAGTTTGGCGGCGATGTTGGCCTGTTGGCTTCTTTCTGGGTAAAAAAGAAATTCTCCATCCAGGTGGAGTTTAATTATTCAGCGCAAGGTGCTAACAAAAAAGGGGCGCAAGCCGTACCGGTAACATATTATAACCCCAACCCCACGGCAGACCTACCGGCTGTGCTGTATGCCAACCTAAATACCGAAACCAAATTAAATTACTTTCAATTGCCTGTATTGGCCAAACTATCTTGGCCCTTAAAAAACGGCCTCAGCTTTTTTGTAAACGCAGGGCCTTATGCAAGCGTGCTTATTTCGGCCAAAACAATATCCAGCGGTGTAACACAGTTTTATAAAGACGCGGCCCAAACAAGCTCAATCACCCAAGGCCAATCGTACACCATTGCGGTAAATGAAGATGTGAAAGACAATTATAATGCCCTTAATGTTGGCGTGCAAGGGGGCCTGGGCCTGCAACAAAAATTATATAAAGGCTTTATTACGCTTACCGCAGGGGGCAGCTATGGCTTTATACCGGTGCAAAAAAACACCAGCTACGGGCAAAACAATGCCACTGCTGGCACGGTAAAAATTGGTTATGTGGTTAAGCTTTAGTGCATGCCCCGCCAATCACCGGCAAACGTTGTTTATGAAAGTATTGTAGCGTTGGGTTGTATTAGTTATTATTTAGGGACGCTGGTTTTCCAAAACAGGGATGTTTTGTTTAAAAAATGGAAAGCCCCACAATGAGTAAACTCCATTAAATGCAGGTAGCTAAAAAAGCAAAGGCTTATTGCAACGCAAATAAATTAATACCACAAAAGCCAATTGTTAAAAAAAACAGCCAATTAGCAATGCAACAACATTATAACACGCACATTATCAACTCCTTTAACATTTGTAAAACTTAATGCGCACAGTGCAAAAATCAATGAGGTAATTACTTAACTTTTTATTATTAAAACTTTGGTTGAATTTTGGGTCTCAATAGCAAATGAAAATAATATCAAATATTATTAATTAGTACCTTTAATATTTGGCACCGCATTTGCAAATTAGTAAGGCATAAACAGTATAATAATTTTTTTCTCATAAGCAGTTAGTTTTGGTTGCGGCCCCTGTTTTCACAGGGGCCTATTTTTTACACCACCGCCTGTTGTTTCCGCAACATCCTTTTATACCAAAAAACCATACACCAGTAACCCGTAGTGGCACCAACCGCATCGGCCAGCATATCCCAAAAATCAAACGCCCTGTCAGTGGTAAAATATTTTTGCACAAACTCCATGGCGATGCCATATAACACCGCAGCGATCGTAATTTTTAAAAAAAGTGCTTTTGATGCCGTGTTTGACCTAACAAATGGGAAACAGGCCAATAACACCTGCATGCCGAATAAGGATGCATGCACAAATTTGTCAAAATTTGGGATACTGAAAATACCGTTATGGGGTATCTTTTTGCCCGACATAATCAGCAGGTAAAAAACAATAAAAAACCAAATAACCGCAGGTACAAATAGTTTTATTTTAGGCACAACAGTTTTTAACAAAAATAGTGCAAAAGGGCTGCTAAAAAGCAGCCCTTTTGCACTGGCACCAAAAACACCTATTAATTAATTTTTAGGTAATAATACCGTATCAATTACGTGAATTACCCCGTTTTTTTGGTACACATCTTTAATGGTAACTTTTGCGGTGCGGCCAGTTTCATCTGCCACTACAATGCGCTTACCTTTCAACATAAATTTAAGTTCGCCGCCAGCCACCGTTTTTGTGGTGTAAATACCGCTGTTTTTGTTAATCAAATCCATCAGGGTGTTGCTGTCAACCTTGCCGGCAATTACGTGGTAAGTTAACACACCTGCAAGCTTTGCTTTGTTTTCCGGCTTTAGCAAGGTTTCAACGGTGCCTGTAGGCAATTTTTTAAATGCTTCGTTGGTAGGGGCAAATACGGTAAAAGGCCCATCACTTTCTAATGCCTCTACCAGTCCGGCAGCCTTTACTGCAGCAACAAGCGTAGTGTGGTCTTTCGAGTTAATGGCATTCTCCACAATGTTTTTTGTTGGGTACATAGGTGCGCCGCCTACCATGGGGTAGGCCTGTGCAAATGTTGAGCCAGCATACAACAATACCACTGTCATTATTAATTTTAAACAATTTGATACGGTTTTCATACTCTTTAATTTTTTTGTTTTTTGAGCTGTTGTACAACACTATCAATTACGGCTGCCGTATAAATTCGGTTTTTAAAAAATGCAGAAAATTTTATTCCGCTTGTAAAACAACCACGCTTCAAATGCAATTGCGCAAATATGAATTCGGAGATTTTTGAGGTTGGTGGGCTTTTATATAGCCTTGCGCGGCGGCCAAGCCCTACTACATAAAAATGTGCGCAAGGCATATATTTACTGGCATACAGCAAGCAACGGAACAGATAAACGAGTCTTAGGCTGTAAGCACTATCCGCATAACCCGAAGTTCGTTTTGCTAAGCCTATGGTTAATTAGGACACACACCCAAGGACTCCTCACCAAAATTGAGGCTTCCCAAATCCCCTCATTAAATTACGGTGGGTATAATCCTTTAACACATGGTTGTGGCAAAGCAACCCCAGGCAGCATAGTGCATCCTTTTGGTGAAACAGCATAGCATAGGCCAAAACGCAAGCGGCTGGCCAAAATGGCCAGCCGCTTGTATACACGATATAAATCCCAATTACAAACCGCTAATCGTTAACCCTACGGAAAATGGATTAATAGCTGGGCCGGTATTGGCCTTTAAAAAATTGGTTATCTGGTATGACGCGTCTAACGAAAAATTGCCCAACCCTATTCTTGCAGTGGCTGCAACCCTTGCATGGTTTATAAAACGCGAGTCGTAATCCTTTTGCTTGTATGTTGGCCCGTACAGGCTGCTACCGTTGCCGTCAACAGCATCTTTACCTTTTGTATAAGCTGTAATAAGGTAACCAAACTTTAAACCCACGGCAAACTTATACCCTTTGTCGGGCGTGGCAGGGTTGGTGGCGTACCTAGCTTCAACGGGGGCTTCCAAAAATATCGTGGTTAACTTAAACTTTTTAAAATGATTGATAGAGGCATTTGTAACATTGGTAAAGGGCAGGGTGCCGGTTTGGGAGGCCAAGTTTACAAACTTATTGCTAAAAAATATATTGCTGCTGCCTAACCCAAGCCCGTATGCCACACTGGTGTGCTGGTTGGTTTTAGACGGTCTATCAATCATAAAATAAAAATTAAAATGCCTTGAAAAACCTGACGGTGCACTGGTATCGCTTGTGCCTAACCAGCCATCAAAGCCATATTGCAACATAAAATGGTCGTTCGCGCGGTTGCTAAGGTCAAATTTCGCCCAGCCCTTTTTATTCCCTTTTGCCGTAGTGTCTTTTATTTGTGCCCTTACCATTGTTACCCCTAACAAAAAAACACATCCCAATAATATTGTCTTCATCATGCAGTTGTTTTAAACAGCCTATATACTTTAGCAACAAAAATAGATGAATGAAACCAAGCAACTGGTTAAAAATTAGCCAAAACACATAAAACTGCCCTATATTTATGCTATTTAACCATGCCGGGCATTAACTTTAATTGTAATATTTTATAATTTTCACTACCATGCGGTTATTAAATGTACAGTTACCCTACGTAAAACTCTACATCCATGAAAATATTGATTGCCGAAGACGATGAAATTATGCTAGAGGCTATTAAGGCGCAACTGAAGAAGGATGCCTATGAAATTATGGGTACCAGTGACGGCAGAGAGGCCATACAGGCCTTGGAAACGTTTAAACCCGACCTTCTGATTACCGATATACTGATGCCGTATACTTCTGGGTTGGAACTGATTGGGATACTAAGGTCGGAACAGCACAACAAATTACCCATCTTGGTATTATCGGCTCTAGACGAGGAAGCCACTGTTTTGGAAGCGTTTTCCATGGGTGCTAATGACTTCCTGTCAAAACCTTTTAAACCAACCGAGCTAACCATACGGGTTAAAAGGCTGCTGAACAATGCCAAAAAAGCTAAATAGTAATCTGGCGCAAACCACCGCCTAAACCCTACGAGGAAAGCGTATACATGGCAATGATAACAGCCCGTTTGAAAATATTTAGTGCCAGCCAATAAATACGCATATGTACAAAAAAACTTTAACCGCCGCAGCCTTACTGTTGCTGTTTGCCTGTGGCAACCGGGTAAGTAACCAACAGAACTTATTGGGTGCAAAAGCATCTACCGCCATCAGCTGCACCAGTATTGGGCTTACCCCAGCCGACAGTGTGGTGTATATGCAGCAAGGCGGCCGCGATTTTAAGCCATCGTTCATCAATTTTGCAAAACCCACTGTACCCGCCCCCGAAGGCATGGTATGGATACCGGGCGGGGAATTTACCATGGGTAGCATTAACCCCGTTGGGATGGACAGTGGGGGCAACCTAAAAATGGATGATGCAAGGCCCCTGCACCGGGTATATGTGGATGGTTTTTACATGGATGCCACAGAAGTTACCAACGCACAATTTGCAAAATTTGTCAAGGCCACAGGCTTTATTACCGATGCTGAGCGAAAGCCGGATGCTTCCGAATTTCCCGGTGTGCCAGCAGGCACCAACATACCCGCAGGCTCATCGGTATTTACCCCGCCGGGCAAGCCTGTTGCGTTGAATGACTATTTGCAGTGGTGGCGTTATGTGCCCGGTGCCGACTGGAAACACCCCGAAGGCCCAGGCAGCAGCATAACCGGCAATGACGATTACCCGGTGGTACAAGTAAGCTGGCTTGATGCAGCAGCCTATGCCCGCTGGGCCGGGAAACACCTGCCCACGGAAGCGGAATGGGAGTTTGCGGCACGCGGCGGCAAAGCAGGCGAATTATACCCCTGGGGCAACCAAATGAGGCCCGGTGGCAAATGGATGGCCAATATTTTTGAAGGCAGCTTTCCCAATGGCGACGAGGGGCTAGACGGCTATAAAGGCCTTGCGCCGGTAAAGCATTATCCTGCCAACGCGTACGGGCTGTACGATATGGCAGGCAATGCCTGGGAATGGTGCGATGATTGGTACAGGCCCGATTATTATGCCCGGCTGGCCAATACCGGCACCACGGCGAAAAACCCTTTGGGACCCAACGACTCCTTCGACCCCGATGAACCAGGCGCGCAAAAAAAGGTACAGCGGGGCGGCTCATTTCTTTGTACCGACCAATATTGCACCCGTTATATGGTAGGCACCCGGGGCAAAGGGGAGGTAAAATCGGCCAGTAACCATATTGGGTTTAGGTGTACAAAATAAAACTTTCATAAATTCAACCTGAAACTTTGGGGGAGTTTTCTGCCAATTTGTAACATTTCCCTATCTTGAGGACGATTAACCAAAACATATATGAACACTGTAATTGTACCAGTTGATTTTTCAGAAACATCCATTAATGCGGCAAATTACGCGGCACAACTGCTGACAGGGCGTGACGATTTGAAAATTATTTTGTTCCACCTTTCCGAATCAGACCTTGATTTTGTAACCGCACCAGAGCGTCTGGATGAATTGATTGCTAAACTAACAAGTGATTATGGCGTTGGTATTGAAGGTGTTTGCCAGCTAGGCAGCAATTTTATTGACCAACTGGAAAAACAAGTAAAAGCAACCCAAGCGGGTTTGGTTATAATGGGCATCACCAGCCGGTCAGAACTGGCACAGGTATTTGTAAGCAGCAATACGCTTAAACTGGCCGAAACCAAAGTATGTCCTGTGCTGATAGTACAGGAAACCGCCAAGTTTACCGGGATAAACAACGTGATGCTGGCATCAGATTTTAAAAATGTGTACTACTCTACACCTGCTGAACCGATAAAGGCATTTCTTAAAACATTTAACCCTGCACTGCACATTGTTAATGTAAACGCAGACCATTATATAGCCATCTCAGAACAATACGAGAAGGAGAAACAAGCATTTGTTGACCATTTTTCTGAATTTAACCCCGAATTTTATTTCCTGCGCCTGTACGATGTGGAAGAAGGGCTTAACCTGTTGGCAGAGGCCAAGGGCATTGATTTGATTATCACCATCCAACACGAGCACCCCTTGCTGACCAGGATATTTAAAACCGACCACACCAAAAAAATCACCTACAACAGCAGCGTACCGGTACTGGTGGTGCATGAATAACGACGTGAAACGTGAATCGTGAAACCTGAAACGTGAAACGTGAAAAGGCGTATGCCGTTTAGTAAGTTAACCCTTTTTGGGGGATGGTTTACTAAACGGCATTCATTTGCCGCTTAACCACTGTTGTTTCTTTCGCCAAATACCACAACCTTTACCGCCATGACACAAACAGGCATACGATTAACAGTTGACGCCGTTGTTTTTGGCTACGCCAAAAACGAAGGGGTTAGCATATTGCTGGTAAAGCGTAAATACGAGCCTTTTAAGAACATATGGGCGCTGCCGGGCGGGTTTGTGCTGGAAGATGAGTCGCTTGAACAGGCGGTAATACGCGAACTGAAAGAAGAAACAGGCATAGCCGTAAATTACCTGGAACAATTATACACTTTTGGCGAACTGGGCAGAGACCCCAGGCAACGCATTGTGTCAGTAGCTTATTTTGGTTTGATTAATAGCAGCAGATACAAAAAGCTGCTGGCCGGTACAGATGCCGATAAAGCAGAATGGTTTAATATAACCAACCTGCCCCAACTTGCATTTGACCATGCCACCATTATACACATTGCCACCGAACGGCTAAGAGCCAAAATACAATACCAGCCGGTGGGGTTTGAGCTGTTGGATAAAAAATTCTCCTTTGCTGATTTAGAGAAACTATATGCCGCCCTGCTGGGCAGGGATATTGACAGACGCAACTTTAGGAAGAAAATACTCTCCTTCGATTTTTTAGAGAAACTGCCCGAGCTTACACAGCCTGAAGGCCAGGGCAGGCCCAGCAACATGTTCCGTTTCAACAAAAAACGGTACGACCAACTGACTAAAAAAGGTTATTATTTTGAGGTATAGCATAGCTAAAACAACTGCCTAGTAAATATGCAGTAGAGAATATGGGCAATTAAACCTCATTTGATTTTTAAAAAGTAATAAGGCACCGTTGGGAGCAGGGGTTATTGGTGAAATGAACTCACAGCGACAAGCATATGAAAATAACGCAAGTACCCCCGGCAAATAATTAAGCCTGTTGCAGAAAAAGCTTCACGCAACCTGCTAAAAAGCTATGCGCTGCTACGATAGGGGAGGCGCGGGCATGGCAAAGACGCCCGGAGGGATCGGGCTTTGCCTTGATCTTTCTTTGGTACTTTCTTTCCATCAAGGGAAAGAAAGTACAAGAACAATACCGGAAGGTGTTTGCAAAATGGCAAAGGTCTAAAATAAAAAAAAGAGCTAATTAGGATTATAAATTTATTATTTTGCGTAATTTATACGCAAAATAATTTGGATGATTGCAAAACATGCGCATATATTTGCGTATAAATTACGCAAAATGAAAACAGCAGGCGTCATTATAGCAAGGTTCCAAACCCCGTTTCTACACGAGGGGCACCATGACCTTATAGAACAGGTTAAAGCCAAGCACAATAAGGTTATAATCGTGCTGGGTGTTACTGCTGTAAAACTTACCCCACGCAACCCTTTTGACTTTTACACCCGGGAAACCATGATTAAAGAAGCATACCCCAGCATAGTGGTGCTGCCCCTGGCAGACAACCCCAGCGATGCCTATTGGTCGCAACAGTTAGACGCTCTGCTGGCAGGCACGTTCCCCTCTGAAACCTTTGTGCTGTATGGCAGCCGGGACTCGTTCATACCCTACTACCAAGGCAGGCTTGCCACGGAAGAACTAACAGAAAATGTACACTTTTCAGCCACCCAGCTGCGGCAAAAACACAGCGATGAGGTACTTTCGTCAAAAGAGTTTAGGTTGGGCATCAATTATGCGGCCCACAACCGCTACCCGACGGCCTACCCTACCGTGGATATTGCAGTATTAAGCAGCGATAAAAAGCAGGTGCTGTTGGGCAGAAAACCCAATGCGGCGGAATGGCGCTTCCCCGGCGGTTTTGTTGACCCAACTGACGAAAGCCTTGAAGCAGCCGCTAAACGCGAATTAACCGAAGAGTGCGGCAGCTTTGAAACATCACCCTTTGTGTATCTTACTTCCCACAAAATGAACGATTGGCGCTATGTGCATGAAGTAGACCAAGTAATATCCAGCCTGTTTACCACCACCCTGCTTTCGGGCGAGCCAGTGGCGGGCGATGACCTTGAGGAAGTAAAATGGTTTGCCGTTGACGAAATACCTTCATTGGTTGAGGGTGGTAACATTGCCGAAGTACACGCCAATTTTTCAACAATATTATATACAACTTTAGCTAAATAAAAATGTATGCAAAACAACCTGATACTGCTGGCAGATGCCTATAAATATTCCCACCACAAGCTGTACACGCCCGGTACGGAAAAAGTATATTCCTATATGGAAAGCAGGGGCGGCATGTTTGATGAAACCGTTTTTTTTGGCTTGCAATACATCCTTAAAAAATACCTCGCCGGCACCGTTATAACCAAAGAAAAAATTGAGGAAGCTGCTTATTACATGCACAGTATTTTTGGCCGGGCCGATGTTTTTGAGGCTGCCAACTTTGAGTACATTGTACACCAATACGGGGGCAGGCTGCCCATTACCATAAAAGCCGTGGAGGAAGGTTCAGTTATACCCACCCACAATGTGTTGATGACCATTGAAAACAACGACCCCAAATGCTACTGGCTCACCAATTTTTTAGAAACCGTGCTCATGCAGGTTTGGTACCCTGTTACGGTGGCAACACTTTCCGCCAAAATAAAGCAGGTGGTGCAGATGTATTATGCCGAAACTGCCGACGACACCAGTGCTGCGGGCATTGATTTTGTGTTAAACGATTTTGGTTTCCGGGGCGTTAGCTCTGTGGAAAGCGCTGGCATAGGTGGCATGGCACATCTGTTAAGCTTTAAAGGCAGCGACACCATCATTGCCAATGCATATGCTAAAGAATACTACAACGCGCTAACAGTACCAGCCGCATCCGTACCGGCAACCGAACACTCTGTCATGACCATGCGTGGCGAAGCCGGCGAGGCAGAGATGTTCAGGCATATATTACGCACCTACCCTACCGGTATCGTGGCATGCGTGTCAGACTCCTACAACATCTTCCGCGCCTGCGCCGATTACTGGGGTACTGATTTGAAAGATGAAATACTGGGCCGCGACGGCACCTTAGTGATACGGCCTGACTCCGGCGACCCTGCTTTAACCCTGCTGTCTGTTTTTGACATATTGTTGGATAAATTTGGCTATACCATCAACAGCAAAGGGTACCGGGTTTTGCCGCCACAGGTGCGGGTTATACAGGGCGACGGCATTAATTACGACAGCATACTGCATATTTACCAGGTATTGAAGATGAACGGCATTTCTGCCGAAAACCTCGTGCTGGGCATGGGTGGCGCCCTGCTGCAAAAGGTTGACCGCGACACGCAAAAATTCGCGCTCAAATGTTCGTATGCCGAAATAAACGGTGTACCAACGGATGTAAAAAAGAACCCGGTAGAACTAAACGGGCGTGGCGAGATAGAAGCCTCGTTTAAAACATCAAAAGCAGGCAGGCTGAAGCTGGTACAAACCAATGGCGTGTTCGAAACGGTACGCGAAGATGCAGCCCCACTGGTAGAAGACATACTGCAAACCGTGTTTGAAAATGGCGAGCTGGTAAAGGAATTTGGTTTTGAGGAGGTGCAAGCACGGTTGAAGGGGTAAACACCCGCTGCCTTTTTCCGCCACCAAAAACTGTTGGGGTAATTTGCACGCTTTTAAATTACCAACCGTCGTTGCCCCACGCCCTACCAGCAATAGCCTACACAAAACGCCGTGGCTGGCGGAGCAATTAAATATAAGGCAGCCCAAATAAAACGCCACCAACCTCCTATCCTAACCACAAAACAGCCATCTTTGCCGGGTAATACTACATGGATAATATTTTTTTACTCATCGTTATCGGCTTTTCTATCGGCACGTTGGGCACCCTTATTGGCGCGGGGGGCGGCTTTATACTGGTGCCGGTGTTAATTTTGGCTTACCCATCGCTAAGCCCGGAGCAAATAACGGCCATATCGCTGGCCACGGTGTTTTTCAATGCATTTTCTGGCAGCATTGCCTATGCCCGCGCAAAAAGAATTGATTACAAGGCCGGCTTGCAGTTTTTCTTGTTCACCATACCAGGCTCGGTGCTGGGGGTGTATATCACAAAACATATCAGCTCAAAAATATTTACGCTGTTTTTTGGGCTGCTGCTCATTCTATTGTCGGCCGTATTGTTCTTCCGCAAAAAAGATTCTGCAACGCCAACAACACATGGCGGTAGGCTTTCAAAAACCCACCATCAATTAACCGACAACAGCGGCACGGTATACGACTATTATTACAACAAGTACATCGGCTGGCTCATCAGCTTTGTGGTTGGCTTTATCTCGCCCATATTGGGTATTGGCGGCGGCATTATACATGTGCCTGCCATGGTTAACTGGTTGGGCTTTCCCGTGCATGTGGCAACAGCCACGTCTCACTTTATACTGGCTGCTATGTCGCTGGTAAGTGTTATCGTGCATTGGGTTGAAGGTAATTACAACTCAGCCTATATAATGCGCATGGTGCTGGGCATTGGCTTAGGGGTAGTGGCAGGGGCGCAGCTGGGGGCCTATCTCTCCCACAAACTAAAGGCCACGGTTATCATAAAAGCCCTTGCAGTGGCCTTGTGCCTGGTGGGCATAAGGCTGTTAATAGGGTTGCTGTAGCGATATTGGCTTTTACGCGACCGCACCATAAATGGTAATAAACGCAGTCGCCAGGCATGACAAAAAAACAATTATGCCAAACAAAAGAAATTCCCGGAATTTTTCGTAAAACCAATTCATACACACCTAACCAAAGCCTAGATAAAGATATTCTTGCCACCAACCCATATGCACAATAGCTTTGGTGCTAATTTTTATAACAGGCCTGCAAAAAAGCTATATGGCATTATTACAAGTATCAAACATACGCAAGCAGCTGCCGGGGGCCGAGTTGCTGCGGGGCATTAGTTTTACCCAGCAAATGCTGCAACGGGTGGCTATAACCGGCGAAACAGGCAGCGGCAAAAGCACGTTGCTAAAAATTATTGCAGGCCTTGTGCAGGCGGATGACGGGGTAGTTGTTTTTGATGGGAAGAAGGTGCGGGGGCCGTTGGAAAAACTAATGCCGGGGCATAAAGGCATTGGTTACCTATCGCAGCATTATGAATTGTTGAACAACTACACCGTGGCAGACCTGCTATCGCACCCCAACCTACTTTCCCCTAGGGAAGCGGACGGGCTGTACGACGTGTGCCGCATAAGCCACCTGTTGCAACGCAGGACAGACCAACTTTCTGGCGGCGAAAAACAACGCATTGCACTGGCCAGGATTTTGATTACTTCCCCCAAACTGTTGTTGCTAGACGAGCCATTCTCCAATCTCGACTTGATACATAAATCCATTTTAAAAGCGGTGATTGAAGACATTGGCACCCGCCTGCATGTTACCTGCATACTAACCTCGCACGACCCGTTAGACACCCTGAGCTGGGCTGATGAAATACTGGTAATGCAAAACGGCCGCTTAATACAACAGGGTACACCACAACAGGTGTATAGAAATCCGGTAAACGAGTATACAGCTGGGCTAACCGGCAGTTATAACATCATAAGCCCTTCCCTAGCCAAAAACATACCCAGCTTGCAAGCCTTAGAAACAGACGGCAGGAACATATTGGTACGCCCAGAAAACGTTACCCTAGCTGCCACGGTTGGCGGGTTTAATGCAACCGTAGAAAAAGTAATTTTTTGGGGGAGTACTTATGAATTAGAGGTGTTGTTTAACGGCGAAACCCTACGTATAAAAACCACGGAACGGCATTTTAAACAAGGCGATGTTGTGCAACTGTCTGTTTTGCCAGAAGATGTGTGGTTGGTATAGCTTGCGGATGTTGGAATGTTATCCGAAAATTGACACAAGCTATTCAACACTACTTTACCCTATAATAATTCTAATACTTACGGTCCATTGCAGTTAGCCCAACAATATTTTTAAAATCCTAATATTACGGGTTATCGGGCCAAGGTTGTTCACAATAACAGTAGCAGCAATAGTAGAATCCACCAGCCTTATCTATTTTGCTTGCCTCGGTTCAATAACATTACCTATTATCGGATTGATAATGGTCAGTAATACCGCCAAATAATGCGAATTGTAAAGTACTGTGGCGGGCCTAAAAAAATTTCGCTCTTATGTTGCCGCACGTTCAGCCTTTCCCTTTTTTGCCAGCGCTTTAATCAACACTGGCAGCAAAGTAAGGTTGGTGATAGTGCCGGTTACCAAGGTTAGTGAGGTTAGCCAGCCCAGGGCCTTAGTACCGCCAAACTCGCTCATGCAAAAAATTACGAAGCCTGCCACAAGCACTAGGGATGTATAAATAATACTGATACCAGTGTGGCGGATAGTTTGCTTTAAAGTAATAGGTACATTGTAATTAAAATGTGGCAACTCCTGTTTATAGTTTACCAAAAAACGTATGGTAACATCAATGGCAATACCCAAGGCCACGCTGAACACCAATACGGTGGAGGGCTTTAGCGATATGCCAGCCCAACCCATAACACCGGCGGTTATCACAAGGGGCACTATATTGGGTATAAGGGAGCAAAGTAAAATACGTGCTGAGCGGAACAGGTATAACATGCACAGGGCGATAAGCAAAAACGCCCACATAATACTCTGTTTTAGCCCGTCTATAATAAAGGTGCTACCCTCCAAAAAAGTTACACTTGCACCCGTAAAGGTTACTTTGTAGTTGGATGTATCGAATGTTTTTTTTGCTACAGAGTCAAAATCGGCCAACAACCCAGGCAGCTTGGCACTGCCAATATCAAGCATATTAACGCTTATGCGGGCCTGCTGTTTGGCACTGTCAATAAAGCTGCCGAGCAGCCTGTTCAATTGGTCTTTCTTCGCATTGTTTTCCTTGGCGCCGCTTTTAAGCAAGCCCGCCATTATGGGCAGGTCAAAACTGGTGGGTATACCATAGTTGGCACTGTCGCCACCGTATAGCACCTGCCGTACAAATTTTAAGCCTTCCACATACGATAGTGGCTTGGCCGTCTCTGGCCTGGACGCGATATACTGCGAAAAAGAATCAATCTTTTCAATGTTCTTAATAGCCCTGGAAGAACTGAGCAATCCGTTTTTCTTTTTGGTGTCAACCACTATTTCTAGGGGCATTATACCGTCGAAGTTTTGCTCAAACCATTTAATATCGGTGTACACCACATCTTTTTTAGGCAGGTCATCCACCACAAAACCCTCTTTGTTCAATTTTGTCATCCCAATCACAGAAACTACCACCACCAACCCGGTGATGCCATAAATCCATTTGCCATGGTTAAAGGCCCAGTTTTCTAGCTGTACAAGGAGTTTTTCCAACAATTTATTGTCAAGGTATTGTACATGGCGTTTTTTAGGCGGGGGCAAAAAGCTTAAAACCGGCGGTATAAATATGAGTGAGATGATAAACAGGGCCATTATGTTGATGCCCGACACTACGCCAAACTCCTTTAGTAAATCGCTGTGGGTAAAAGCAAACACAGCAAAGCCAATGGCAGCGGCAATATTGCAAAAAAGTGTTACCACCCCCATACGGCCCACCATATTTACGAGGGCCTTATTTTTATCGCCGGTTTCGCGGTAGCTGGTATGGTATTTATTTAAAAAGTATATACAATTAGGCACCCCTATCACTACAATCAAAGGCGGTATAATGGCCGTTAACAGGGTAATTTTATACCCGCACAATACCATGGTACCCACGCTAAACACCACACCCATACCTACTACCAGCAGGCTCATTACAGTGGCACTGATTGACCGGAAGAAGAGCAGCAGTGTAATGGCTGAAAGCAAAAGGCTGCCCGTTAAAAACCAGTTCATTTCCTTGGCTATCCGGTTGGCCACATTGGTGCGAATAAACGGCAGGCCGCTAACATGCACTTTTAGCCCTGTGCTGTTTTCAAATATGGCCACCTGCTGTAAAATATCGTTTACCAGCCGTGTGCGGGCTTTGCTTTGCACGCTGTCTTTATTCAGCTGCACGGCGGTTAAAAAAGCACTGTCGTTGTTGTACAGCATGCCTTTGTAAATAGGCAGGTTTTCAAACCCGGCTTTGTCAATACCCAGCTGCTTTGGGTCTGTGTATGGGTAATGGAATATTTTAAGCGGCACCAACTTTTTGGTGGCGGTATCCTGCAAAAAGTCTAGGGCAGCGGGCACACTCAACACCTCCTTCACCCCGGCTACTTTTTTTAGGTTTTTGTCCAAATCGGCCAAGGCATTAAATACGGGCACGGTGAACAGTTGGTGTGTGCCTATGCCCAAAACCAATGTGTTGCCATCGTCGCCAAATTTTTGGCGGAAGGCGAGGTATTCAAGGTATTTTTCGTTGTCTTTGGGTATAGCCCTGGAGTTGTCGTAGCTTAATTGCACTTTACTGGCCTGGTAGCCCATAAAGGCCGTGCCAGCAACTATTATCACCAACATAGCAATGCGGAACCGCAAAATAAACTGGGCTAAACTATACCACATAGTAACGTTTTATTGCCGGGCAAAATTTTCGTTTGTCGCTGAACCAGCCCCCTAACCAAGACGGATAGGCTTCGCGAGGAACCTTTTGGCAGTGCTTAGATGTGGTAGAAAAGTTTGCCAAATAACATAAACCCTTGTACCCAGCCACAGCCAAAACATTTACACCGGCATTGGTTGTTAATAGCCGCAAAGAAACAGTTTTATACATTACGGCGTGTTACTGAGGTGTGATTTGGCGGTGAAAACTGCCATTTAATAGCTATTTTATGCACCAGTAACGTACTTTTTGCAACCAATGCCTATTACTTAAAATACTATGTACGCTATAAAACTAAAAAATACCCAAAAAAACATTTGGCCAGGAAAAATAATAGGTTTTACTTTGAATTACAAAGCACTTTTATGAACAACAATAACCATCCCCTGGATACGCTGCAAGACATCAAACAGATGATGGAGCGCAGCAGCCGCTTTATAAGCCTTAGCGGGCTTAGTGGTATTGCAGCTGGGGCTTGCGCATTGGTAGGGGCTTGGTTCGCCAATACCATCATCAGCCAAAGCAGCAGGCTGGCCAATTATAAGGCAGAGCTACACGAGGGCGGGGAAACTTCAATAGAAGCCTATATGGGCCATCCGCTGGTGCATATTGCAGCCATTACTTTTGTATCGGCTTTCATACTGGCGTTTATATTCACCTACATCCGCAGCCGCCAGCACGGCATACCCATTTGGGGCAAAACCAGCCGGCGGTTGCTTATAAACGTAAGTATACCATTAATTGCCGGTGGTTTATACTTGCTTAAGTTAATGACCGAACGGGCATACGGCCTAATAGCACCGGGCTGCCTAATATTTTATGGCCTTGCCCTAATTAATGGGGCTAAGTATACGGTGCATGAGGTACGATACCTTGGCTACTGCCAATTGGCGTTGGGCCTGGTTAGTTTAAATTTTACCGGTTATGGGCTGTACTTTTGGGCACTGGGCTTTGGGGTGTTACACATAACCTATGGCATAGTAATGTGGTGGAAATATGAAAGAAAACCAGCCGAATAATTGTATAATTGATCATAGTACTGGAGATACTAATTACCGGCAAGAAATGAGCACATGAAAAACCTGATTGAAAATTTAAACAAGGTGTTTGACAGCCGTATACGGCTGGGCATTATGAGCGCCTTGTTGGTAAACGAAGAGGTGAGTTTTAATGAGTTAAAGGAATTGATACAGGTTACCGACGGCAACCTTGCCAGCCATTTTAAAACATTGGAGGAAAACGGCTACGTTAAAGTACACAAAGGCTTTATAGGCCGTAAAACAAACACCACCTACAGCGTTACAAAGGCCGGCGAAAAAGCCTTTAAGGCACACTTAGACGC
>Ga0208741_10000591_pt1 | contig 16540 bp, 11 predicted proteins | sample CryBogCBE03Jun09_FD_184576 | JGI IMG/M metagenome (GOLD analysis project Ga0208741, IMG submission 184576) | Freshwater microbial communities from Crystal Bog, Wisconsin, USA - CBE03Jun09 (SPAdes) | ecosystem: Environmental > Aquatic > Freshwater > Lake | place: Crystal Bog, Wisconsin, USA...
AGGTGTACACCATATCTATATTGAAGTAGTTTTCGTTGTCATCTGCATTGGTGCTTATTCCGGCTGTCTTTGTCAAGTTTCCATCGTTCGACAAAACAAAAAACTTTTGGTTGCCCAACTCGCTCCAATAGTGTCTCAAGCGGAAACTAATACCCATTGTATTGGTAAAGTTGTACTTAGCTGAAAGAATATTCTCCACGCTTCTAACCTTTCTCAGTGCAAAGATGATACTATCGTTCACGTTGGTAGCAAAGCCCAGACTATTGTTTTGTGAGGTGATGGTGCTATTGATATTAGCAGAAAGCTTCTTATTAAACCTGTATTGCGCTGTTAAATCAATTTCGTCAGAGGTAGAACCATTTGTATGAAAGAACCTATGAAAAAGGCCATAGTTATAAGAGAACTGCTTTGCGTCGTTGCTCTGAATATAAAACCCTAGCATCCAGCTTCCTGGTCTTTTGAAATAGTATCCATCTGTGCGTGGCTCGTAATAATCGTGCTGTTCTGCATTCACATTCAAGGTAACATAGTAATATCCCAGACTCTTGAATTGTCCATTTACGTTTGTATTCAACTGCACACTCTGATAGTCCCTCGGTTCGTAATGTTGAGAATAGTATAGGTTGAAGTTGAAATACATATTGTTATAAAAAGAATGGGGCTTCAACCATTTATAGCCCAGATAAAGTGTATGATCGAAGTAGTTATTGTTGGTGAAATACCCAAGGTCTTTGTGAGTGTAATTACTATCGGCAAAGTCTTCGGTTAGTGTAAAATTGAAGTTGCCGCTCACTTTGGCAAAGTTCACATTGTAGGTATATCCGCCCACTTGCCCACCATGCGCACTATCGCCGTACAACTGACTAGTAGCTAGCTTCCCAAAGAAGTTCCACTTCACTTTCTTATCATATAAGTCCCAAAGTCCCGTTGTTACATTGGCATTATAGTCCCTGCTGTTGCGGGAGACGTTGGTGTTTATGATTGATACACTCGAGTTGTGTTTCAAACTTTGGTCGAATACAAGGATATTGTAGTTGGTAAGTGGGGTTGTCTGCACCTGATACTGGTGTTTATTCGCATCCAGTATGGTGGCGTATTGGGCATCGGTTACCGCATTCAAAACGCCGATTCCTAGTCCGCCAGCAGTGCGACCACTCACTTTGGTAGCATTGATAATTTTGCTGGACGTTGGATTTTTGATGATGCTGTCCCCCGTTGGCAAGTTATTTTGTACATCATAGAAGTGGATTGGCATCCCACCAATCCGCCTGCTGTAAAACACATTCCCTTTCGAGAAAAGCTCTGTTCCCTCTGTAAAAAAACTACGGTACTCGTTGTATTTCACTTCAAAAGGGGAAAGGTTAAGGATGTGATTATCACTCTGCACTTGTCCAAAATCTGGCACCAGCGTCATATCCAAGGTAAATGCCTGATTGATACCGTACTTCACATCCATACCGCCATTTACAGCCGTAATGGTATTGGATATTCCGGGGGTATTGTAGGGATAATTGGTGATGTCGGTGGACAGATAAGGCGAAAACGACAACCTTACCGGCGGCTTAATGTCTTTAATATCCGTCCACAAGCCAAACTGGGCAAAGAAAGAATACTCCTTTTGGTTGATGGGGTTCCAGGTAAGGTTCTCACCAGCCTTCTTCCTTCTCCTAAACATATTTATGCCCCAGTTCTGAACCTTACCATTGCTAAACCTGATGGCGGAGTAAGGCACTTTCATTTCAAACGTCCAGCCATCCCCCACAATCTTCGATGCTGTCTGATAAACACTATTCCACGTGCCATCTTCCCCGGTAGACGAGTATTTGGCATCGTACTGTTCCCCCAATGGCGTTACATAATAGCCAAAACCATTTATCTTATCATTATAAGTATCAAACAATACGCCTACAAAGTCGTTGGCTCCAATCATATCCCGTCCCACTAGTTCACTAGACACGCTATCCTTGCTGCTTTCGTGGCAATAACCCGATATATAGATGGCATCATCGTCATAGAGAATCTTGATTTCTGTACGATTTTCGTAACGTTCGGGCTTACCAAAAGTAGGTTGACGCTCCACAAAGTGCGTTGCCAATGGAGCCGTTTTCCATGCTTCATCACTGATATCACCATCAATGATGATCTTTTGCGTAGTCTTTGTAGCGGGAAGTTTTAGGTGGATGCTCGTATCCACCTGTGCTTGTAGAAGCACAAAGCTGAATAAAAACAGCGTAAGTAAACGTAACCTCATAGTCTGTAGTTGTATGTTGCAAACATAGAAGCTATCTATTCTTCCTTTTGTCGAATTTATGTCAGCGGTCGCCGATTTTAGTTGTTAAACACATTTTGCGGTGTTTTCCTGTGATCAGTGGAAGACACTTAGTTTTGGAAGGCGTAAGCGAAATAGAATACAAGTTGCAGGTTTCAGGTTACAGAATGCAGGTAATTGGCAACTTGCATCCTGAAACTGGTAACTAGTAACCTGCAACCTACCCCCACCCCCCTACTTCTTCGCCATCCACACTTCTGCCATCTGTGCTTTGTACAGGGATGCTGGCGTAACCCCACCCACATTGATAGCTTCCCATACACCATTGTTGCGTACCAGTTTGGCGCCTTTATTTTCTCCCTTATAGCCTATGTTCCAATTGTACGCCATCGGTGGATTTTGTATTGCCGCCTCTGCCGAGATGCAGTTCCAGAATACCTGATAGGCCCCGCTCCATCCATGACCAGTGCCCCAGTTACCCCTATCCTGCGCATTGATGGCACCGTCGGACGTTACGTTATCATATAGCGTACCTACTGCCCAACGATGGTGCGGACCAATGTCTGCATGAGTAAGCGTGGCGGTACAATATGTAAATACATTAGGACCACAAACCCTTCCCCCTGTTACAAAGTCGTGACGCCCATTGCGCGCAGTACAGTTCTGGAACAAGTTGAGCTGACCATCGCAATTAAACGAATATCGCCTGCCGCCGGTGATGATTGAAACAGGATCCAGGCAAACGCAATTCCTGACCGTATTATTCTTGGCCGAACCACCGATGTTTACGCAGCTTGTCCCAAAATGTACCGATACAACATTCTGCACCCAACAGTTTTGCGCAGCCTCTATCTTGATAGCACACCAACCGTGCTGTTCGTCCGTTTCGTTGGAATAAGTAGAAATCATCCGCAGGTTTTCGATGCCTACCTCCATGATACGCCCCTTAAAACTATACGGCATCAACAGTCCGCCGCCATATCTGGCATCCATCGGCATGACGATGGGGGCATTGATGGTGATGGTGCCAGTCTGTTTATCCACGCTGGTCACAAACCGTTCAAAGTCCTGGTCAAAACCTTTCGCTTCCCAGTTCCTGCCACCATCCCGCAGGTCTTGTATATTGTCCATCCCAATAGCATGTATCCATCCATCGGTTGCAATCCGCCTCACCACCACAGGCTCATTCACCGTAAAAGAACTGGCATGTTTCACCAGGAACTGGTAAGCGCCCACAGGCACATAATCGTCTGTAATCCGTTCAGACCTTCCTTCTTCCATCGCCATTTTCCCCTTTCCTTCCACCACCAGCAAGTCACTTTGTTTGGTGGCTGTGTAGGTGATAACGGTACCATCTTCATTACTTCCCTCGCCTCTTATAATCAGCCCGTTCGTATTTATTTTAATGGTTGAAGCGATGGTGTAATTGCCTTTGGTGAGCAGGATAACCTTGGGAATATCAGTTGTTGGCAGATTGCTTACGCTGTCAATCAGTTGTTGCAACTTGTGGGTATCATCGCCACCGCTAGGGGAAAGGGTGGCAACCAAGCGACCCGTTGGAAATGTGGCAGTACCACCCCGGTAGCCTACTGCGGTGAAGTCGGGGATGCGGTTACCAACCGAATCTTTGTAATAGGACAGTTTATTGTCTTTATCAATCTTCACCCAGCTAGAAGTTACCTGGGCATTTGCATTGAGAATAAAGAGGAAAAGGACAATCGTAACCTGAAGTAGTTGTTTCATGAAGCAAGTAGTGTTGTGACTGATTAATTTATTGAGTCAAATATAGCCCATGGACTAGGTATTGATTCATTTGTTTATTGAATTCAATTGTTTTTTATTCTGTCCGACAAGGCAAGCGATACCCAAAAAAGTATTTGCTGTCATACCGATGCGGGTATCAGGGCAAATGAAGTGATTTGCTGTGTAGAGGAGATTGGACACAGGGCAAATTGACTGATTTTTTGTGTAGACGAGATTAGACACAGGGCAAATGATGTGATTTTTTGTGTAGACGAGATTGGACACAGGGCAAATGAAGTAATTTGCTGTGTAACCGAGATTAGATACAGGGCAAATGATGTAATTTGCTGTGTAGACGATATCGGATACAGGGCAAACACTTTATTTCATTCCAAAACGCTGATTATAAGATTATAAAGGAATAAAGATTTTATGAATGCGTATTGTTAGATAAGAGCTGTTGGCAGTAAATTAATCGATAAGAAAAGAGAATATCTCTCTAGAAATCAAAAGATTGATAACACTAAGTGTACCACAAACAGGGAAAGCAGTAGATGGGGTTTGCCCCAAAGTGGTGCAGGGAACAGCTATTTGCGCAAAGAGACTGCTGCAAATAAAAGACAATAAAACAAAAAGACTGATAAGTCTAACCATACAACAAGTCTGATGATTGCGCCGAAGTTATAGACTGTCAGTTTATTATCTTATTGTATTATTAATCTTTATCTTTTGCCCTAATAAATTTTTTTTAGGAAATATGTAAGGGATTGTTTGTTGCTGCGTATAAGTGATTGAAGGAGGGATAAAATGATTGTTCAACCTACAATTTTTCACTTAAATATACACAACAATGAAAAGCGTATTAGTACTAAGTATCGTCAGCCTCTTGTGCGTAGGGGCTTTTGCACAAACCGACAAATCAACACAGCGATTGGCCCAGTACAATGTATCGAGCAAGCAACTAGCCATCAAAGGCTATGACCCAGTGGCCTACTTTGTTTCAGGAAAAGCAGTAGAAGGTAAACCTGCCTTTGCCACCAACTACCAAGGCATCAACTATTACTTTGCAAGTGCTGCCAACAGGGATGCATTTAAAGCCAACCCCTCCAAGTACGAACCACAATATGGCGGATGGTGTGCCTACGCCATGGGAAACGACGGCAGCAAAGTAGAAGTAGACCCCGAGACCTTTAAAATAGCAAACGGCAGGCTATATCTCTTCTACGACAAGTATTTCACCAACACCAAAAAGAGCTGGGACAAAGACGAAGCCCACCTGATGAAGAACGCAGACGCCAACTGGGCAAAGAGTTTCAAATAAATAACAAGCATGAGTCGTAAGTCGTAAGTAATGAGGCACAAGTCGTAAGCAAAAACACTGCAAATTCTCATCTTTTACTTATGACTTAAGACTTGCCACCTACAACTTCTTTTTTCTTAACTAACAACTAAACAAATAACAATGCAAACAACAAAAATTTTAATCTGGGTATGCCGCGTAGTAGCCGCTATCATCATGTTACAAACCCTTTTCTTTAAGTTTACGGCTGCGCCTGAATCGGTGTATATCTTCGACAAAGTACATCTTGGTGCAGCAGGAAGAATTGGTTCTGGAATCGCCGAATTAATTGCTTCCTTACTAATCCTTTTCCCAAAAACATCCGTATATGGTGCTGTATTAGCTGTTGGTGTGATGGCAGGGGCTATAGCATCGCACCTATTCATTCTCGGAATAGAGGTAATGGGCGACCACGGTCAACTGTTTATCTATGCGGTGTTGGTAACCGTTGCATCGCTATACCTGATCTGGGATGGAAGAAAGAAACTGCTCTCATTAATCAACATAAAATAAAACTTTCTACGTATGACAACCACCGTGATACAAGAACTAATCGACTTTTTGTGTATAGTCGAAGCCGAACATTACACACGTCCTTCACATATACTGAACAGGGCAACCATCGGGCAACACGTACGTCATTCGATAGAAATGTACCAATGCCTGCTGGCAGGCTATAGTGAAGGCAGCGTGGACTATGCTAAACGAAAGAGGGATATTGTGATTGAAAGTTCTGCCGACTATGCCATAGAATGCCTTCAACGCATATTGGCAAGTGTAGAAAGAAAGGATAAACAAATGGCACTCATCAACAATGAGGACAGCTTTGCCACCAGCTTTACCCGTGAGTTGTTTTATTGCGATGAACACACCATTCATCACCTCGCATTGATACGGGTGGGCATCAATGAAATAGGTGGCTATCAATTAAATGAATCCTTTGGTGTAGCACCTTCCACCATCAAATACAGGCAGTCATGTGCACAGTAAGTTTTGTGCCTGTGGGCAATAAAGTAATCATTACCAGCAATCGGGATGAGAAACTTGTGCGACCAGCCGCAATACCTCCTCAACAAGTTCAAACACATAATGGAACGCTGTTTTATCCTGTTGATGCTAAAGCAGGTGGCACCTGGTTTATTGTCAACGACAAAGGTGATGCAGGTGTATTGCTGAACGGGGCGTATAAAAAGCACCTTCCCAAAGAGCAGTATCTGTATAGCAGAGGTAGTATCCTACCTGCTTTGTTTGATAGTGAAGATCCTTACGAAACTTTGAAGGATTTTGATTTTGAAGGAATAGAAAACTGCACGTTGGTATTGTACATCAACAAGCATTTGTATGAATGTGTGTGGGATGGTATGGAAGCCGTTATAACCATGCTAAGTACTACACAATGTTATATCTGGTCGTCGGTGACTTTGTACAATACCGAAATGATTACTGCCAGAAAGCAGTGGTTTAAGGAGTTTATTGCAAGTAATCTTTCACCAAATCAGGAAGAGATGATTCATTTTCATACCAATACCGGCAAAGGAAATACAGTTTTTGGGCTAAAAATGAATAGAGATAATGCCATGCTTACGGTAAGTATCACGTCGGTTTCAATTTCGGAAGAGTCGTCTGTGTTGCAGTACATGGATTGCTTGCAGGATAAACACGTTACAAACATCATAGAAAATAACCTCATCGTCAAATAGTAGTGTATGACTAAACTAGTGCAACAACTCCGTCAGCAACCATTCCTTATTCGCTTGTTCAACTGGGAATACTGGCCTTTCGATGTAGTGTATGCGCCTATGTATCTGGTTTATCTGTGGTTTGGTATACGGGCACGCTCTTTCTTCTTCTTTGCAGCTGCCAATCCCACCATCAAGAATGGTGGCTTTCTGATGGAGACGAAGAGTGCCATAGACCCGCTTATTCCTGATGCATATAAGCCAAAAACTATCTATTTTGACAATGGAACGCCTTATGCTACTGTCATTGAGGGCGTAAGAGAAAAGGGGATAGCGTTTCCACTCATTATCAAACCAGATAATGGTGCAAGAGGAAGGGCTGTTAGGAAAGTAAGTAACGAACAGGAACTAGAGACAGTGCTGCCATTGTACACTGTGCCTTATGTGCTACAGAACTTTATACCCTATCCCAAAGAAATGGGCTTGTTCTATGTGCGGATGCCCAACGAAACGAAGGGTAAGATTACTGGTATTGTGGGTAAAGAGTTTGTGAGGGTAACAGGTGATGGCAGGAGTACGATACTTCAGTTGCTGCAACAAAACAATCGCTATATTCTTCAGTTGCCCGTGTTGAAGAAGTTAATTACCGATAAGCTTAATACTATTTTGCCAGAGGGGGAAACAGAAGTACTGTTACCGTATGGAAGTCATTCGAGAGGTTGTTTGTTTGTGGATGAAAGCCATCGGATTGATGAACGGCTGACTGAAGTAATCAATGCTGTTTGCACGCAGATTGAAGGTTTTTATTATGGCCGCTTAGATATCCGCTTCAATTCTTGGGAAGAACTGGCAGCAGGTAAGAACTTCTGCATCATTGAAATAAACGGAGCAGGCTCTGACCCTACCCACATGTACGACCCGAGACATTCTATTTTCTTCGCCTACAAAGAAATAATAAGGCACTGGGTAATGATGTATAAAGTCTCTGTCATCAACCACAAAAAAGGATACCGCTATCTGTCTACAAGAGAAGGACTAAAAATGTTTAAAGACAATGCTGCGTATGACAAGATCCTGAATTCATTGTTGGTTTAAGCGAGACAGTTTTTGATACAATTAAGTTAGCAGATAGCGGGATGCGACTTAATCTTTTAGACTAATAACTACTGTCTAACACCTTGCTTATTCTTTCTTTTGCTTCTTCTGAAAGTTTTTCTTCTGTGTGTGTATGTTTTGCTTGCTTGATGATAAAGCCAGTTTGTTTTTCAAATCTTTTGCAAAGAGAACAAATACCGAGGTGTAACCAGAGGGTTAACCGATCGAACAGGCTTATTTTACCCTGCTCTTTTTTAGAGATCAGGTAAGTAGCCTTTTTACAACTTATATTCAGTAAACTCATTTTGTTCCCTTTAACTGTTAATCCAATTTAACTCCAGGCACTTTCTCAGTTGCAGCTTTGCCCTATGTATCAGTACCCAATAGTTGGACGAAGAAATGTTAAGAACCTTACAAATCTCTTCTGCACTTAGGTCATCCATATATTTCATTACAAATACGCTTTGCTGCATCTCCTGCAATTTCTTCTTGCAAAAGTCTAGGATGCCATAAAATTCTTTTGTTTCAACGGGCTGATGATAATTAATGCCCCATTCGTTTGGTTGGTCTTCACGTTTCCAATGTTCTGTTTCATCAAAGAAATTACTACTAGTATCCACTTCTGCATACTGAACATTACTAGTACTTTTCTTTCGGTAATGATCTATAATTTTATTCTTACAGATAGCAAAAAGCCAGGTCTTTTCCGATGCCTCAGATTTGTAGGTATCCCTGTTTTTCCACGCGCTTAAAAAGGTATCCTGTACGAGGTCTTCTGCCAAACCCTTGTCCGAAACCCTTTTTAGTGTGTAGTTGTAGAGGATGTCCCCATATTTGTTTACCCAATCGGTTGCCTGCACAGAAGGACTCATATCTCTCATTTGTTAATCAAAGGCTCAAAGTAAGGAATAAAATATTTAACCACGAGAAATATCAAATAATTAACTCAGACAGTTTCAAAGTGCCGAAAGAAACAAAGATGTCGTGTAATTTGCTAGGATTACTAAATAACTTAAGTTGTTTTGACGCTTTTTAAATCCAGAATCCGAAACCAAATAACGGCTTGTAGGGGTGGTAAATGGAATCTAGAAAACTTAATTTGTTGATAAGGAAAAGTATAACTACAATCCAAAGTCAGATTTCCTTTTCCTTTTATTAATGGGTCAATAGCATAAGGCTACTTCTACAAAATGGCGGATAGTCGCTGATAATGTCAAGAAATTAATTTGATTTAGGATGTCGAACACCGATAACAGGGGTGATTATTTACTAATACTAAATAGGTAATATTTACTTGATTGATGAGTTAACATCATCAATTGCTATATTTGTTGCCTTTTCAGATTGTTGGGCATTAGTAAGGCACTCAAAAAATATGTATATCAAAGGTTTTAGTTAGAAAGTATAATATTAACAATTACTATTATCTGGTAATGTGATTAGTTTATTTTCTTCCTAAGACCTTGTTATTTATACTAAAGACATCGGATACACTATTACATTTTCGTTAAGTTTCAGACGATGGCTTGGGAGTGAGGGGGCGAAGCTATGTAAGTGCTTGACGTTGCTTTTAAATTAATATAACAATTTATAGAATGAGAACGCAGATATATTTATTCCTTCTTGTAGCATCGGCGCTACTATCCTCCTGTAATTATCAGCGAAAGTTACAGGAACAACTATATTTTAATGATGCGCTTGACAGTACCCAAAGGGCTCTCTCACACTATTCTGCAACTATCAAGGTAGATGACAGGATTTCTATTCAGGTTTCTGCATTGAATCCTGAGTCAGCGATACCGTACAATCTATCTGTTGCTGGATCTGGTGTAGTTAGTGCTACCGCTACTGGATATCTGGTTGAAAAAGATGGAACAATCTTATTTCCACAGTTTGGTAAAATAAGTGTTGAAGGTAAAACACTCACAGAGGTGAGAAGTCTGCTACTAGATTCTTTAGCAAAATTTTTGGTAGACCCAATTGTAACGGTACAATACGCCAATGCAAAGATTCTGGTAATGGGTGAAGTTGGACATCCCGGAGAACTACCTATTCCTGATGGGAAATTAACAATTCTGGAGGCGATCACCTTGTCGGGTGATATACCTTTCACTGGAAGAAAAGATAATGTGTTGATTGTAAGGGAAGACAATGGACAAAGAGACTTTGCAAGAATAGATATCCGGTCACACAACATCTACAAGTCGCCTTATTATTTTCTAAGGCAAAATGACTTGATTTTTGTAGAGCCAACCCTTCAGAAAATACGACAACAAACAAATCAGACATTTCTTACCAACGTCTCCCTAATTACTAGTATCGTTGGCATAATCTCAACATCGTTGGCTTTATTTTTATATCTCAAGGCAGTAAAATGACAAGTACCCCACAACAATTACACTCTGGAAGTCAGAATAAAAATGTGTTGCAGGATGTAGCACCCCCCGCAAAGCTTTCGGGTAAAGAAATAGTGTATAAATACATTGTGTTCTTACCCTTGTTTATTGTTTCAGTCGGCATCGCCCTAACTGTTGCCTACATCAATTTGAGGTATAAAGTACCTATTTACAGTTCTTCTATTTCTTTATTGATCAAAGATGATAAAAGTAGTAGAGGTGGGGGGGAAGATTTGATCTCAGAAAATTTGACTACGTACAAGAAAAAAACCAATCTGGCAAATGAAATTGAGATGATTAAGTCCAACTCAATGCTATCTAGGGTAGTTAGGATATTAAACCTAAACTGGCAATACTATAACGAAGGAAACATCAAAAGAATTGAATTGTATGGCGGTACGAGTATACATGCCAATTGGGTTGAATTAAAAGACAGCTCAATAGGTGCAGGAATCATTCTGGTTCGAAAAAGAGAAAGCGTGTACATTCAATTCGGTCCCAATCGGTATAAAAAAATATTTAGTGGCGACATTGTGGAGTATCCTTTTGGAAAAATGCGTGTATTTTTTGATCCCAACGAAATACAAAAGGACAACAAATATATTATCAGTTACCAGCCGACTGCAAATGTTGCAGGAGGGATAGCCGGGGGATTGCAAATAAGGCAGTTGTCAAAGGAAACGAGTATCCTAAGCTTGAGCATCAATATGGAAGTGCCTCAAAAAGGACGTGATATCCTTAATACGTTGGTTAATGTGTACAATGATGTGAATGTTGAAGATAAAAATAAGATTGTAGATAATACCATACGTTTTATTGATGAACGTCTAACCGTTTTGACAGGGGAACTTGGTAAGATAGAAGATGAATTGCAAGGTTTCAAACAACAGAATGGTGTAGTGCCATTGGAAGAACAGAGTAAATTAGAATTTTCGAAATCTGATGCATTAAATGAAAAAATGGTGGCTTTGGATGTTAAATCTGAAGTTATAAAAGAAATAAGGGAGTACCTCTCTAACCCAAGAAAAAAATATGAACTGGTTGTTACCCCTTTTGACATTACAGATGTTGCTTTGACTGCTTTGGTCACTCAATACAATACATTGCAACTTAAAAGAGTTGAACTATTGAAGACTACTACTCCAGATAACCATTTAGCCAAAAATCTGGACAGTCAACTAGAAAAGTTGCGTATCAATATTCTAGAGGATTTATCAAATATCAGCAAAAATTCAGTAGCGCTTAACAAGGCATATCAAGATCAATCGGAAGATCAATTATCCAAATTGAGAATCATCCCTGAGCGTGAGCGTACCTATCTGGAAATAATGCGCCAGGAAGGAATCAAGGAAAAAGAGTATTTATTTTTGCTGCAAAAAAGAGAAGAATCAGAGATTACCAGGGCCTCAACAATAGGCAACTCCATCCCTATTGATCCAGCTGTAAGCGGTGGTCAGGTAAGTCCCGATGTGGCGGGTACATATCGTAGTTCTTTTGTAGTGGGATTCCTGATTCCTATTATTTTTATCTATCTGATAGATTTGTTGAATGATAAAATTATTGTAAGAAACGATATTGCCCGTGTTACGGTCGCCCCAATCATCGGTGAGGTTGCCCACCACAGTAGCCAGAATCGTGTATTAGTGGTGAGTAACAAGGATAGAAGTGTGTTGGCAGAGCAATTTAGGATATTAAGAACTAATGTTAGTTTTCTTTTGGGTGCCAACATTAAGTCTCCCGTTTTATTGGTTACTTCGAGCATAGCAGGAGAAGGTAAAACATTCTGCTCAATGAACTTGGCTGCGGTATGGGGTATTGCGGGTAAAAAAACAGTTATATTAGAACTGGATTTACGTAAACCAAAAATCGCAAAATCATTGGGGCTAATCAACGTAAAAGGAATTACCCACTTTATGCTGGGTCAGGTACCTGCCGAATCTATCCCAATCCCAATTCCAAATACAGAGAACTTGTATATTGTTCCCGCAGGCATCATTCCGCCCAATCCTTCCGAGATGATCATGGATCCTAGGATGGGAGAGTTTATGGCTTACCTTAAAACACAATTTGATCTGATTATTATTGACTCTGCTCCTGTTGGGCTAGTGAGTGATTCTAAAATTATTGCACAGCTTTGTGATGCAACTATTTATATTGTTCGTCAACGTTTTACTGTAAAAAAACAGTTGCCGTTCATAAATGAGTTATATACCCAGAATTTGCTGCCCAATATTGGTATTCTGGTGAATGATGTAAAAATAGGTGGTATTAACTCTTACTATGGCTACGGTTATGGCTATGGCTATGGTTACAGCTACAACTACAACTATAACTATCGTTACGGTAGTGAACGCATCACTCTTTGGACTAAAATTAAGTCCCTCTTTAAAATCTAGTGACACAACAAACAAGGCATTGAGGAAGTGAAAATTATTCTTTAATTAATTTTCTTTCCCTCAATGCCTTACTAGTTTTAACTAGTTCCACCCCTCTTAAAATATGTGCAGAATTGCTGGTATTTACGATCCTTTATCAGGTAGTCTGGAAACAGATATACTTATAATGAGGGATGCTATGCATAGAGGTGGCCCCAATGGTAAAGGGGTGTATATTGACAAGGAAGAATGCCTTGCATTGGGACATAGACGTTTGGCGTTATTAGATTTGTCTGAAGCAGGTCACCAGCCAATGCAATCAACGGATGGTAGCCTGCAAATTATTTTTAACGGAGAGATTTATAACTTCCTTGAAATTAAAGTCCTTCTTGAAAAAGAGGGATTTGTTTTTTATACCCATTCCGACACTGAAGTCATTATCAATGCTTTTCTTTTTTGGGGCGTTCAATGTTTCGAGTTTTTTAATGGCATGTTCGCACTTGCCATCTGGGATAAGCCTAACAAGCGGATTGTTCTTGCAAGAGACCATGCGGGAATCAAGCCTTTATATTATCATATTTCTGGACAGAAATTGATTTTTGCCTCTGAGATAAGGGCTTTCAAGGCGTATAATCCCGATTGGGAAGAAGATAAAGAATGGAAAATTCCCTTTTTTGCTTATGGTCATTTACCCGAACCATTCACAACACTGCAGGGTGTAAAACCCTTTCCAAAGGGGAGTTATGCTGTTATTGATGTGCCTTCCTTATCAATGGCTATTACGCCATTCTACACATACTGTTACCAAAATACAATTAACAATAAAGAGCAAGCAGTTAAATGTCTGGAAGAAAAAATAGAACAGGCAGTTGAAAGGCACCTGATATCGGATGCGCCTATCGGAGTTTTTTTGAGTGGAGGAATTGATTCGAGCATTCTCACCATTCTTGCTTCTAAATTGACTAACCAAAAGCTAAAAACATTATCTATTGTTTTTGAAGAACAGGATTTCTCTGAAGAAATTTATCAGAAAATGATTGTCGATCAAACCAATGTAGAACACCATTCTTTTTTGGTAACCAGTGACATGTTCCATCAGGAGTTTAAGGAAATTATGGAGGCAATGGATCAGCCTTCTATTGATGGCATCAACTCCTATTTTATTTGCAAGTTTGCTAAATCGTACGGACTAACTGCTGTGTTGAGTGGTTTGGGTGCAGACGAATTGCTTGGTGGCTATGACTCTACCAAAAGAAGTCAGTTGGTTCAACGTCTTAAGCTGATGCCTTCGTTTGTTTTGTCTGCTATCAGCAATTTGCCCAATGAAAAAATAAAAAGAGTCGCCTATCTCAAAGAGGATACACTACTGAACAAATATCTATTTTACCGGGGTATTTATAATCCTGTTCAGATTGCACATCTATTGGATATTTCTGTAAGTGAGGTTATCCGTGTATTAAGAAAGGTAAATGTTCCTCTGGCCAATACAAACAATGAGGCGCAACTTGCAGCACATGTTGAACAGCATTTGTATATGCAGAACCAATTGTTGAAGGATACCGACTTTATGAGTATGTGGCACGGAATTGAAGTTCGGGTGCCTTTTCTGGACAAAGAAGTAATAAATGCTTGCAACAGTATCGATCCAAAACTCAAATTCAGCTTTGCAGAGAAGCCAAAATGGTTGTTGATTGAGGCATTTAAAAATGTTTTGCCAAACGCTATCTGGAACAGAAAGAAGCAAGGATTTACTTTCCCATTTGCCAGATGGATCAATCACGTAGCCCCACTAAGCAGGGGTGTCGATTTTGAAAAGAAGTATTATCAACTCAATCACTCCATTATCCATTGGAGCAAATATTGGACATATATATTGGCTGAGTATTCCTCAGCAGAATTTGTTTTTCTACCCAAAGGTTTCGAAAGGGCTTGTTTTTATAGTACCAGCACCTTTACAACGATGGGGGGTATCGAAAAGTTTAATCGTGCATTGCTGAGTGCATTGTCTGGCTTGGAAAAGGAAGCATTATTGTTGGCAGATAGCGCCTCGATGTATGACAACTATTGTGAGTCCAGATATTTTAATAATAAGAATTACAGGGGATATAAGAAGGAGAAATTAGCGTTTGTTATAAAAGAACTTATTCATTCTTATAAGTATCAAAGAGTAATTTTGGGTCACATCAATCTGGCATTGGTTGGCTTACTCATCAAAAGAATTCATCCCAAAACAAAGGTATATGTGGTGGCACATGGTATTGAGGTTTGGGGAAGTCTTACGGGAATGAAGAAAAAGCTTCTCAAAAAATGTGATGTAATATTGGCAGTCAGTCACTTTACAAAGGAACAACTGATAAAAACAAATGGAATTGATGGTAATAAAATAGAAATCTTTTACAATACAATCGATCCTTTCTTTCATTATCCTACTCAATTTCAAAAGCCTCTACAGCTGATTAAGAGATATAACGTTGGCGAGAATGATAAAATTATTCTTACACTAACCCGTTTGGCATACACCGAGAAATATAAAGGGTATGACAAAGTAATAGATGTGATGCCCGAAATAATTAGTAAATATCCAGATGTTAAGTACCTGATTGCCGGTAAACCAGACGAACGGGAAAGGGCAAGGCTAAAGGAATTGATTGCGGCAAGGCAACTTGAAAAAAATGTTTTTTTGATTGGGTTTATTGCCGAAGAGGAGATAACAGACCACTACCAATTGGCAGATTTGTTTATTATGCCTAGTAGAAAAGAAGGGTTTGGGATTGTATTTATAGAAGCAATGGCTTGTGGCTTACCAGTAATTGCGGGAAATCAGGATGGGAGTGTAGATGCATTAAAAAATGGAGAGCTTGGATTACTGATTAATCCGGAGAACAGAAATGAAATAATAGAGACTCTCCAAAAAGTGTTGGAAAGTAATAGTTATACAGTACCCAAAAAACAACAACTGCAAAAAGAAGTGAAGGGTTATTTTGGCTTTCCACAGTTTTACCAAAGCCTGAAACAACAACTGATTAACTAATTAAATTATGAATAGTACCCAGATAGCAGATACCAATTGGGACATGGAGATAAAGCCCCATGACAACTTGTTCGACCTCCATTTGAAAGATGTATGGAGCTACCGGGACTTGTTGCTTCTGTTGGTTCGCCGCGACTTTGTCTCGTTCTACAAACAAACTATTTTTGGGCCGGTATGGTTGTTTGTGCAGCCCATTTTTACTACTATCACGTTTACAATTGTGTTTAGTAAGCTGGCAAAAATATCTACAGAAGATATTCCAGCACCACTGTTTTACCTAACGGGAAACATTGCCTGGAACTACTTTTCCGATTGCCTCAACAAGTCCTCCTCTGTGTTCAGGGATAATGCAAGCATCTTCGGGAAGGTCTATTTCCCGAGATTGATTATGCCCATCAGTATCGTTATCTCCAACTTAATACGGTTTGGTATCCAGTTCTTATTGTTTTTGTGCATGATGGTCTACTTTGCTTTTCAGGGACACCCTTTGCATCCCAATTTGTATGTATTGTTGTTCCCCGTTATCATTTTGTTGATGGCCATATTGGGACTGGGATTGGGAATGATTATCTCAGCAATGACCACCAAATACCGTGACCTTACTTTTTTGATG
>Ga0208741_10000594_pt1 | contig 16467 bp, 16 predicted proteins | sample CryBogCBE03Jun09_FD_184576 | JGI IMG/M metagenome (GOLD analysis project Ga0208741, IMG submission 184576) | Freshwater microbial communities from Crystal Bog, Wisconsin, USA - CBE03Jun09 (SPAdes) | ecosystem: Environmental > Aquatic > Freshwater > Lake | place: Crystal Bog, Wisconsin, USA...
GAACGAAACAAAATCAAAGTTTTGATTGAGATATAAACACATATCCATGCTCAATCTTGCCAATGTTTCCGCCACATTAGCTAAAGCCTGTGCGGTGATACGCTCGGCTTTACCTCTTCCCATTTGGGCATACACCACGTTGTAGTTAAGGTTATCAAAACCTAATAACTCGGTAGTCAACGTACGATTGATGGGAAAAGAAGAACCGTACCCAGCAGCAGAACCAAGCGGGTTTTTATTAACTACCTTATAAGCAGCTTGAAGGGTAATAGTATCATCCACCAAACTCTCTGCATAAGCACCAAACCATAAACCAAAAGAGGAAGGCATTGCAAGCTGCAAATGCGTATAGCCAGGGAACAAATAATTTTTGAACGCTTCGCTTTGAGACTGCAATAAGGAAAAGAAAGGAAGGATAGCGTTAACCAACTCCTCAATTTCATTGCGAAGGAATAGCTTGATGTCTACCAACACCTGATCGTTGCGACTACGGGCAGAATGTATCTTCTTACCCATCTCACCCAACTTCTCTGTTAATAGAAATTCTATTTGCGAGTGAATATCCTCAACTCCGTCCTCTATCTTAAAGTCCGTACCAAGCGTTCTTTGGTAAATAGATTGTAATTCCTTAACAATTATATCCTTTTCTTCATTGGTCAACAGGCCTATGGTAGCCAACATGGTAACGTGCGCAATAGACCCCAATACATCAAAAGGGGCAAGTAGCAAATCCATTTCACGGTCTTTACCAACGGTGAATGTTTCTACTTCTTTAAGCGAGGTAATATCTTTTTGCCAGAGTTTCAATGTAGTTATGAGTTATGAATGATGAGTTGTAGGTTAACATTTTTATTTTATAGGATTTTCTAATTTAAGTCCATTGATATATTTAAAATCCTTGGTATTTCTTGTGAATAATGTACGATTATTTATGAGTGCAGTTGCGGCAATAATTGAATCTCCAATACTCATTTTCTTTTGTTGCTTCAGTTGGGTTGCTAATTCAATAACCTTAGAATCAATACTAAACAAGCTAGATAATGTTAGGGCTGTATTATAATAAACTTCCTCATCTTGAGAGATATTTACATAACCAAGTACTTCCAAGATTGTAATTGCTGAAATGCCAGGAATGTTCTCGGCATCAAAAATATAATCCCTAAGGCTTCCATACCTTTCTTGATAGCAATATATAAGAATGTTTGAGTCCAATAAAATCATATCCATTAGTCTCTAAAGGGCATTTTACGATCTTTTCTTACCTCTCTTTGATAAGCTGAGGCATCTCCAAATGAAGAAGCATTATCCTTACTAGCTAGAGCGTTAAGCTTTTTCTTGGTCTCGTTGTAGTCTAAAGCGGAGGCTTCTTTAAACTCACTCCCTGTGCTATATTTAGTTGAGTAGGGTACTTTTAGTTTTGCTACTAATGGCATTAATTCCGCCAAGTCCTCTTTTCGTTCAACCTCTACCGTAACTAATGTTTTCATACTAATATATTTTTGCTAAAGTAAGGCTTTATATCCGCTATTCAATATTACTTCCTAAAGAACCAGTTGATTTAAAAGCTTCACATATGTTTGAATGCCGTCTTCCAATTCTGAAACGTAAATATATTCGTCAGCCGTATGACTTCTTGCGCTATCGCCTGGTCCCATTTTTAATGTAGAGAAAGGCATCAACGCCTTGTCACTCGTTGTTGGAGAACCATAGTAGCCTTTGCCTAAGGCAATACCCGCTTTCACTAATGGATGATCTAAGGCGATAGAAGTTGATTTCATTCTAGTTGTCCTAGGCTTGAACTGACTCTTTAAGTTATGTTTCAAAGCCTCTAGTATTTCCTCGAATGTATATAATTCATTTACCCGGACATCTATCACAAACTTGCATTGTGAAGGGACTACATTGTGTTGTTTATTTTCAGTATCTATAACGGTAACAGTTAACCTTGACTCTCCCAATAGGTCACTTACCTTCTCGAAATGATAATTACGAATCCAGTTTATATCATCCAATGCCTTGTACAGAGCGTTCTCTCCTTCGTTACGGGCTGCATGTCCTGCACGACCCTGTGCTGTGCAATCAATCACCATCAAGCCACGTTCTGCAACAGCCATTTCTAGTTTGGTAGGTTCACCCACAATTCCGAAGTTTATGTTTCCTAGGTAAGGTAACACTAGCTCTATTCCATTAACCCCGCTAATCTCTTCTTCTGCACTTGCTGCAAACACCACATTGTACTTCAAATTATCTTGGTGATAGTAGTGCAAGAAAGTAGCAATCAACGACACCAAACAACCACCGGCATCATTACTTCCCAAGCCAAATATCTTCCCGTCTTTTTCTATCGGTGTAAATGGATCCATCGTGTAGCCTTTATTGGGCTTAACAGTATCATGGTGCGAGTTTAACAGGATACTTTCCTTTTTTACATCGTAAGACTTATTCTTTGCGTAGATGTTATTGCCCACACGGGAATAAGGGATACCATGTTCATCGAAGAAAGCTCCCAATATCTCGGCAGTCTCATTCTCTTCCTTGGAAAAAGAAGGGGTAGCAATCAATAGTTTCAGAAGCCTTATCGCTTCGTCGGTTAATTGTTTCATTTTATTCTTTTAATATTTCAAAGGCCCTGTATTCCCCTTCAGGGGTTAGGGGTTTATTGTTGTTCCTGCCTCACCTGTAATCAATTGTTGTAGTTGTTCTGCCTTGCCAATAATCACTTTACTCACACCACTATTGATAGCTGCAAAGGCATTGTCCAACTTGGGAATCATCCCAGCAAAAATGACTTGCTTCTCTTTTAATTCACGATAAGTTGTTGGATTGATAGATGGAATCACACTTGTATCATCCTCTGCATCCATCAATACACCACTCTTTTCAAAACTATAAATCAACTCAACTTCATAAATACTACTCAATGCTTTAGCGGCTTCCTGTGCAATGGTGTCTGCATTTGTGTTTAGCAATAAGCCATTTCCATCATGAGTAATGGGTGCTAATACGACTGCGATGTTTTGTTCTAACAAATTTTTTAACAACCCAGTATTTACTTCATCCACATCACCAACGAATCCGTAATCTATTGTTGGGTGGTTGCGTTTGTGCGCTTTAATGGCATTTCCATCAGCACCAGTCAGTCCTATTGCATCGCACCCATTGGCTTGCAATTGTGCCACCACATTCTTGTTGATAGCACCTGCATAAACCATGGTAACAATCTTTAAGGTTGCGGCATCTGTAATACGTCTGCCATCAATCATTTGTTGCTCAATGCCTAAATCAGCAGCTAGTTTAGTAGCCAACTTACCACCTCCATGAACCAAGACTTTCAATCCGTCAACAGCAGCAAAGTCCTTGATAAACGCAGCAAGCTTCACTTCGTTATCAATGATATTGCCCCCAATCTTTATGACATATAGTTTATTCACGACTATTATTTATTCTTTAATATTTCCGCCAACACGGCTTGTGCTGCCCAAACCCTGTTGCCTGCTTCTTGGGTAACGATACTATTCGTACTATCCAATATCTCATCACTCAATTCCACATTTCTTCTCACAGGAAGACAGTGCATCACTTTTGCATTATCAGTCAAAGCCAACTTTTCCTTGGTTAGCATCCAGCGTGGATCGTTGGTGTGCATTTTCCCATAATCATGGTAAGTACTCCAATTCTTCACATAGATATAATCTGCATCAGCCAAGGCTTCATCCTGATTCTGATTGATTGTAGCCCCTTTTGTAAACTTTTCATCCAACGCATAACCTTCCGGATGCGTAATTACAAAGTCCGCCTCGCCCCAAGCATTGATCCATTCTGCAAAACTATTTGCCACACATTGAGGCAACGGTTTTACATGAGGCGCCCAAGTTAGCACCACTTTTGGACGTTTTTTAGTTGATGGATTAGCCAATAAATCTTCTTGAATGGTGATAATATCTGTGAAAGATTGCAAAGGATGCAACGTGGCACTCTCCAAACTTACTACCGGAACGCCAGCATATTTGATAAACTGATTCACATACATTTCACTGTAATCATCAGTACGGTTTTGCAAGCCAGGGAAAGTCCTTATCGCCAGTATATCAAAGTATAAACCCATTATCGGGGCAGCATCTTTAATGTGTTCTACAGTAGTTCCGCTCATGATGGCACCTTCTTCAAATTCCAATGCCCAACCTTCCTTGTCCACATTAAAAACAACTGCTTCCATTCCCAGATTCTGCGCAGCAACCTGTGTACTCAATCTTGTACGCAAACTCGGATTGAGAAATAAAAGCCCGATACGTTTATTAGCCCCCAATGCCTTATCCATCAATGGATTCGCCTTATATGCCAATGCTTTTTTAGCCAAATCATTGATGGCCGCACCAATATTTGGTTGCGAAGGCGTTACTAAATCATTAACCGAAATAAATTGTTTCATAATCCAAACCCGCTTCTGCGGAATATTTTGATGATAAAATAATTATGTTTTGCTGCGCCTTTCACGTTCTATCATAAAGCATGTACGCTACCTCTTTCAACCTGTACGTTGCCTCTTGCAACATGTACGTTACCTCTTGCAACATGTACGTTACCTCTCGCAACGTGTACGTTACCTCTTGCAACATGTACGTTACCTCTTGCAACATGTACGTTACCTCTTGTAACATGTACGTTACCTCTTGCAACGTGTACGTTACCTCTTGCAACGTGTACGTTACCTCTTGCAACGTGTACGTTTTAGGTGCTCAGTAATGCAATTGCTCCCTTCAACGCTACTAAAAACTCATCTGCATGTTCCTTCGTTAAAGCCAAAGAAGGCAATAAGCGGATAACATTTGGCTTTGCTTCACCTGTAAATACTTTAAATTCAGTCAGTAAAGTCTTCTTTAAGTCCTTTAATTCTTCGGGTACATCGAAACCAATCATCAAGCCTCTGCCACGAACATTCTTTATCCCTTCAATACCTTTCAATTCTTCAGTAATATGAGCCCCTAATTCTTTTGCATGATTAATCAAGCCATCTTGTTCTATCATTTCCAACACTGCCAAAGCCGCCGAACATGCCAGATGATTACCGCCGAAAGTAGTACCCAGCAAACCATATTTAGCCTTGATATGTGGCGCAATCAGGATGCCACCAATAGGAAAACCATTGCCCATGCCCTTCGCCATAGAATAAATGTCGGCATTGACGCCTGCATAATCGTGGGCAAAAAACTGTCCGCTCCTGCCATAACCGCACTGCACGCTATCTGCTATATAAACTGCATTATGCTTATCACACAATGTTCTTATCAATTGTAAAAAACTAGTATTAGCCGAGATAATTCCACCAACGCCTTGGATACCTTCTATGATAACAGAAGAAATTTCATTACCATGTTTTTCAAAGCACTCGGTAAGAACCGCTTCGTCATTGAAAGGAAGGAAGATAATGTTATCAGTTTCATTAACAGGGGCAACGATAGACGGATTATCAGTAGCAGCCACCGCCAAAGAAGTACGTCCGTGGAAGGATTTACTAAAAGCAACCACCTTCTTTTTTCCATTATGGAAGCTAGCTAGTTTAAGCGCATTCTCATTTGCTTCGGCACCGCTATTGCAAAGGAATAACTGATAATCTTCCTTACCGCTCACCTTTCCCAACTTTTCAGCCAACTGCGCTTGGATAGGGATAATGATGGAATTAGAATAAAAAGCAATCTTTTCCAACTGCTCTTCAATACGTTTCACCCAATGTGGATGCGTATGCCCGATACTGATTACAGCGTGACCGCCATACATATCCAAATACTGCACACCATTTTCATCCCAGACATTGCTACCAAGTGCCTTAGTAATAGTGATATTATTGAGGGGATATACGTCGAATAAAGTCATAATTAGTTATACGTTTTAAGTTATACGTTGTACGTCTTTGGTTATATATTCTACGTAGAACGTATAACTTAAAACGTACGACGTACTACGTTGTTTTATTGTAAATTTTGTGCTCTTACCTTTCCAATAAGAGAGATAAGCATTGCTTTTATTTCATTTATATTATCTGCCAAACCTACATATTTTTCGTTTCCTAAGTAATTCAAGTCTTTAGAAAGCAATAAGAAATATTCTGCTTCATTCGAAGAACCGAGTGAGATATTTAAATAATGTGCCAAATCTTTTTGTGAAAACTTACCACATCCTTCTGCAATATTTGCTGGTATTGATGAAGAAGCTCTTCGCAGTTGATTCGTCAAACTATATAATTCCTCCTTTGGAAAAACCCTTGTTTCCTGATACACATTCACCGTAAACTTATGCGCCCTTTGCCAAACTTTTAACTCTTTGTAATTCTGCATAATCCTGTTTTTCTGAATGTATAACGTAAAACTTATAACGTACAACTAAAATGCTGCTCCTTTCAACCTCAACCCCAACGTTTCCTCTAATCCGAAAATTAAATTCATATTCTGAACCGCTTGTCCAGAAGCTCCTTTTAGCAAGTTATCTATGACTGAATGAACAACTACTTTATTACCCACAATCTCAATATTGATAATACACTTATTGGTATTTACCACTTGCTTTAGATTGATAGGGTCTAAAGAGATTTTAGAAAAAGGTTCATTCCGATAAGCAGCTTTGAATACTTCCAATATCCTATCCTTACCCCAGTTACATTTAAAAGTAGAACTAATGAAGATGCCTCTTGTGAAATCTCCCCTCCAAGGAACGAAGTTTAGGTCTAATGCTTCTACCCTGTTACCAGTTTCTGCTTGTAATAAAGATTGTATTATCTCTGCATTATGCTGATGGGTAAGCGTTTTGTAAGGGGAAATATTGTTTGCTCTCCAGCTAAAATGTGTAGTGGCACTCAAACTTTGTCCTGCACCTGTACTGCCTGTAATACCTGTTGTATAAACATCTTCATTTAAGAAAGCTCCTTCTTTTGCAAAAGGTAAAAGTCCTAATTGAATAGCTGTAGCAAAACAACCTGGGTTAGCAATGCTATCTGCTTTCTTTATTTGTTCCCTGTTTAGTTCAGGTAACCCATAGACGAAGTTTCTTCCTTTTATGTTGGCATCAGCCTTCAAGCGGAAGTCGTTTCCTATATCAATCAGTTTTACTTCTGGGGCAATTTCATGTTCCAACAAGAACTTCTTTGCCTCTCCATGACCCGCACAAAAGAAAATTACATCAACAAAGTCTTTTGTTAGAGGTGGGATGGTCGCAACAAACTTGATGTCGGTATCGCCAATCAAATCTAAATGAACCTTACTCAATAAATTGCCCGCATTGCTTCCACTTTGCACAAAAGCAATCTCTGCCTGTGGGTGATTAATCAGTAACCTAATCAATTCCCCACCTGTATATCCTGCACCGCCTATAATTCCTGCTCTTATCATTTCTTAAAGTTGAAAGTCATAAGTTGAAAGTCATAAGCATTTTCACTTACGACTTACGACTTGCGACTAATGACTTATTTTTCGTTACTTTCTTTCACCTTATTCCAAATGGAAGTCTGGTTGCCGAATATCTTGCTGAATCCACGCACATCCTCTCCGGTAAAGCCAGTATTCATCTCCCCATATTTACCAAACTTGGCGTTCATCAAATCGTAGTTGCTTTCTATTCCTATTATCTGGAAACGATAAGGCAACAGTTGGACAAACACATCGCCGGTAACATTCTGCTGACTATTGGTCAAATATGCTTCTATATCACGCATTACAGGATCAAGAATCTGACCTTCATGTAACCAGTTACCATAAAACTGTGCTAATTGATCTTTCCAGTTTAATTGCCACTTAGTAAGCACGTGCTTCTCTAAAGCGTGGTGTGCTTTTAAGATAACCATTGGAGCAGCGGCCTCAAAACCAACACGTCCTTTAATACCAATTATAGTATCTCCTACGTGAATATCTCTACCAATGCCATAACCACCTGCAATGGTTTGTAAATATTGTATCGCCAAAGAAGGATGACTGAAAACTTGATCGTTTATTGCTTTCAACTCACCCTTTTCAAAGGTTAGTTTTACTTCTTCTGCTTCTGTTTTAGTTACTTGTGTAGGCCAAGCACTTTCTGGGAGCATACCCTTGCTATTCAATGTTTCTTTTCCGCCCACACTCGTTCCCCACAAACCTTTATTGATGCTGTACATGCTTTTCTCAAAGTTCATGTCCACATTCTTACTCTTTAGATAAGCAATTTCTTCTTCCCTGCTTAGTTTCAAGTCACGTATTGGGGTAATGATTTCCACTCCTGGAATCATGATATGGAAAATCATATCGAAACGTACTTGGTCATTTCCTGCGCCCGTGCTGCCGTGTGCAACAGCGGTTGCATTCAGTTTCTTGGCATGTTCTGCAATGTGCAACGCCTGACTCAAACGTTCGGCACTTACACTCAACGGATAAGTATTATTCTTTAGAACATTACCATAAATCAAATACTTGATAATGCTATCGTAATAATCCTCTACCGCATTGATGGTAACATGGGTTTTTACGCCCAACTTATAAGCGTGGGCTTCAATGTGTTTCAATTCTTCCTCACTAAAACCACCTGTGTTTACAATAATACTGTGCACATCAAACCCCCTGTCATCAGTCAGATATTTTACACAATAAGAAGTATCCAATCCACCGCTAAAGCCTAATACTATCTGTTTTCTAGTTTCACTCATCGTTTATAATTATTTTATTGTCAATTTCAGGATTACCAAAAGAATTAGGAAGCCAAAGATAGATTTCAGTAAGTTTCCACTTTTCTTTTCATCTTTCTTGTAAAACCATTTCAGTAATTTGCTCTGCTTTATGCTGTTAAAGCGTTCATATACTTTAGAGTGTTCTTTAAAGTTGTCAGCAGTTTCCTTTGGTTCGTAGTGATCTTTTGGGTCGAAAAGCATGGCTGTACACATACAGTTCTTCCTTTCTTTGCTCATCAATATGTCGTAGTTAACGCAGCTTTTGCAACCTGCCCAAAAGTCTTCATCATCGGTCAGTTCGCTGTAGGTAACAGGCTCATAACCAAGGTCGCTGTTTATTTTCATCACAGCCAATCCTGTGGTCAATCCAAATATCTTGGCTTCGGGATATTTTTCTCTTGATAAAGCAAAGATGGTTTGTTTGATTGTTTTGGCTACACCGCTCTTTCTAAATTCTGGTGCCACTATCAGTCCGCTATTGGCTACAAACTTGCCGTGGCTCCATTCTTCTATGTAGCAAAAGCCCACCCATTGTCCTAGTTTGGTCAATGCGATGACTGCCTTTCCTTCCAACATTTTTGCTGCAATATATTCTGGGCTTCTCTTGGCAATTCCGGTTCCCCTTGCCTTGGCAGACGATTCCATTTCGTCTGTAATCCTGATTGCGTAATGTGTATCGAGGTTATTAGCTACACGAACAATAATATCTTGTTGTTCCACTGTATAAATAAGTTATAATATTCGAAATAATTGTTGATTGTGCCAGCATCTAAAACTAAGAGATGCTAAAGAGGTCGGAATATTTCACTGATAGGGGCAAACTGGCAAAATGCTCGGCCTATCAGAAACCGGGGCGTGGTCGTGGAGAAAAAATAAAAGCAGGCACAACAGTCGTAGACTGTGATGCTTTATTATATGAAGTTGTGTTTTTCAACTGCTCTTTTATTTAATGATTAATTTGAGGTAGCAAAAGTATATAGAATATATGGATTATAGTACATTTAATTTTAAAAAGGCAGGTTAAAAGAGGTATTAATTTTTAGTGATTAGTGTTTAGTTGGCAAAAAGAAGTAGAAAAATATTGTAAGAATTGTCTTTTTAGTTTTGCTAAGAATCTAGTTTACTAATTTTATTATATCTGTTACCAACAAAGTGTAAATACTCATTCATATCCTTTAATGTGTTCTTAAAATTACTTTGCGTTTTTATTTTATCCTAATCTTGATAAGACTTAACCTTCCGACAAATGCCTTTGGTGCTGAAAAAAAGGAACAAAAAGGTGTATTCACAAAACAAATTACAAACAGTTATTAGAATATAAAAATGACTACAGAAAGGCAATCTTGAAATTGCTCAACCATGGGTGGAAAAGTAATAAAAAATATTGGGTATGTTAAGGAAACTGAAGCAGGTGATAAAATTTCTAAATCTAAAATATTGGAAGGGATAAAAGCTGTGCGTTGAGATATGAAGCATAATAGAATTGGAGACTAAAAAGACGCATGCCAAAGACTTCTTGAGATAATTATTACAACTATTGTAGAGGTTTGAAATCGGATATAGTGGCCTTAGTAAAAATCCTTCACTAAAAGCTGAATTAGCCGAACTCTTACTTAAATACTTCAAAAAAATTAGCCATGCTAGTCACTGTTTTTACCCACATTTTATATAATCGTCAATTTGGTAATTAGAGTAGTGTATTAATCTTTTACATTTGCCAACTTACAGGGTGGCTAAAACAATAGATACTGTGTATTAATAAAAACAAATCCTTTGCGTTGCGAGGGATAAGAAGATGAAGAAATGGCAAGAATAATAGGTGTAGCAAATCAAAAAGGGGGAGTAGGTAAAACAACTACCGCAATAAATGTGGCGGCAAGCCTTGCTGTACTCGAATATAAGACGCTGCTTGTTGATGCAGATCCACAAGCGAATAGTACCACTGGTACTGGCTTTGACTTGCACAATATTACCAGCAGTTTGTACGACTGTATGGTGAATAATGCCAAGGCTGAGGATGTGATCCTTAAAAGCGATATCCCTCATCTGGATGTATTGCCTAGTCATATTGATCTTGTTGGTGCGGAAATAGAAATGATCAACTACCCTCATCGTGAGAATGTGATGAAGAATATTCTTCAAGCCGTAAGGGATAGATATGATTTTATTGTGATTGACTGCTCACCTTCTCTTGGATTGATAACTGTGAACTCGTTGGTGGCTGCTGATAGTGTGATTGTGCCTGTACAGTGCGAGTTTTTTGCGTTGGAAGGATTGGGTAAATTGCTGAATACCGTAAAGATTGTTCAAAGCAGGTTGAACCCACAATTGCAGATAGAAGGTATCCTGATGACGATGTATGATGGAAGATTGCGCTTGTGTAATCAGGTGGTGAGTGAACTGAGAAGACATTTTGATGACATCGTATTTGCTACCATCATCCATAGAAACAGTAAATTGAGCGAAGCGCCAAGCGTTGGTAAGCCTGTAATTTTATACGACTCCGATAGTAAGGGTGCTAATAATTACCTGAATCTGGCTAAGGAAATTCTTCAGAAGAATGAGATGACGAAGATGACTAATGAAGAAAGGATATTGGACTAATCAATTCCAACGCATATTTCTAGAGACTTTATAATAAATAATTAAAAAAATAGACGGCTAATGGCTAACCGCTAAAGGCTAATAGTTCATAAAAAGATGGCATCTCCCAAATTAAAACAAGATTTACTAGGCAAAGGGATTCGTTCTCTGTTGCAGAATATAGATACTGATTTACAAACTACAGAAGGTAAATTGAAGAATGAAGTAGTGGAACATGCAACTACTTCTAGTCGTGTTCCGCTAAAAGATATTGCAATTAATCCAAAGCAACCTCGTCGCGACTTCGACGAGACTGCCTTACAAGAACTAGCAGCTTCCATTAAGTTGCACGATATTATACAACCATTAACTGTTGCCAAATTAGCCAATGGAAAGTATCAGTTAATTGCAGGGGAGAGGCGTTTCAGAGCTAGTAAACTAGCAGGATTAACCGATGTTCCTGTTTATATCCGTCAAGCAAATGACAATGAATTGTTGGAACTTGCTTTGTTGGAGAACTTACAACGCGAAAACCTCAATGCGATAGAAATAGGGCTTAGCTACAAGCGGATGATGGAAGAACTGAACTTTACCCAGGAACAAGTGGCGGAAAGGATGGGTAAAGAACGTAGCACCGTTACCAATTACATTCGTTTGTTGAAATTACCTCCAGATATTTTGTTGTCTGTTCGCAATGGCAGCCTTTCTATGGGACATGCGCGTGCATTGATAAATATTGATACTGTTGACAAGCAATTGTTTGTTTTTAAAGAGATAAAAGACAAGGACTTAAGTGTTAGGAAGACCGAAGAATTGGTAAGAGATCTTTATAAAACGGAGAAGAAAGAACCCGCTAAGGAGTCAAAGAATACACTACCTGCTGCGTATAAGAAGATTGAAGATAATCTGGCATCACATTTTAGTACAAAAGTTAAGATGGCTGTTAATAAAAACGGGACAGGCAGCATTACCTTGGAATATTTCTCTCTAGATGAACTGAATAAGATTCTAGATCAGATGAATATTGTAGTTAGCTAGGTATTAAGTCGTAAGTCGTAAGTCAAAAGTCAAAAGTCGTAAGTCGTAAGTCATAAGTCGTAAGTCATAAGTTGTAAGATATAAGTTACAACTCAGGGTAAACTACCTGACTCGCATTATTAGAATATGTTTTTACAACGCATCATATTATTTGTTGTTTTTCTTTCCATTTCCTATTCCAGTTTGATGGCGCAGGAGGGGAGACCGAAGATGACAAATGATTCGTTGCTACGTGTTACTAAAGACTCTATAAATGGCTTTAGTAAAGATACACTCCCTCCCAAAAAGAAACATATCCCTCGCATTGCAACTCGTCGCTCCCTTATCTTACCCGGCTGGGGACAAGCGTACAATGGTGAATACTGGAAGATTCCTATTGTATATCTCGCAATTGGCATACCTGCTTACACTTATTTTTACAATAATAACTATTATAAAAAGACTAACTATGCCTACAATGCAAGGTATAGGCAGTATGTGAATTCTAAAGATACTGCTGCCATTGCAGGCATAGATCCACAACTGATTAATCTTGATATTTATTCCTTGGAAAGCTATAGAAATATATTCAGGCATGATAGAGACTATTCTATCCTTTGGTTTGCAATATTGTGGGGCGTAAATGTGGCAGATGCGACTGTGTTTGCTCATTTGAAAAACTTTGATGTAAGCAGAGACTTGAGTTTACATATTACCCCTACACTTAATTCTGTAGGAGGACAGCCAACAATAGGGTTGGTGTTCAACTCTGGTAAACCAACGCATAAGTTGAGTAGTTTATATAGAAGTACAGTTGAATAATAGATTTTTTATTATTATAAAAAGGTTATGGCAATGAAAATAGCATTGATAGGATATGGCAAAATGGGTAAGGCAATTGAAGAAATTGCTATTAGCAAAGGACACGAAGTGTTGTTGAAGCTGGACATCTCTAATCCGGAAGACTTCACAAGCGAGAACCTTGCGAAGTGCGATGTAGCAATAGAGTTTACCAGCCCACATAGTGCTGTTACCAACCTTAAAAAATGTTTTGCAGCAGGAATACCGGTAGTTTGTGGAAGTACAGGCTGGCTGGCTGAGTGGAATGAAATAATAAAAGACTGTGAGGAAAAGGATGGCTCTTTGGTTTATGCCAGTAACTACAGCATTGGGGTGAACCTGTTTTTTGAATTGAATACTTATCTAGCCAAACTGATGAGTAACCATGCCGAATATGAAGTGATGCTGGAAGAGATTCACCATACACAGAAAAGGGATTCACCAAGTGGTACAGCTATTACCCTTGCCGAACAGGTATTGAAGCATATTACTTCAAAGAAACAATGGGTGAATCATATCAGTGACAATGTTAGTGACCTTGAAATAATCAGTGAAAGAATTGACCCTGCCCCAGGAACGCATAAGATAAAATATCAATCACCAATTGATGATATTGAGATAATACATACCGCGCACAATAGAATAGGTTTTGCAGGTGGAGCTGTATTGGCTGCTGAGTTTCTGGTAGGCAAGAAAGGTATATACAATATGAAGCAAGTATTGGGGCTGTAGTTTGCTGGAACTCTATGGTAATATTTTACTGACAAATGATGGGAGACCGCAATTGGCAGTGACGAAATATGGCTTTGGTTTGTTGTAATAGTTGTACAGTATAGCATTGCATTGTTGATGGATGAATTTTTGGTTTTATCTCCCAAGCTGAAACTTCTTTGCAAAGTAGCATAAAACCTTTGGTACAGAAAAACATTATTAATTGAAGTGAGTAGCTGTTTGGTAGGTGGTTGATTAGCAAATACATACTTTAAACTTTTGTATGAAAAAATTTATTCTAAAGGTACTTCTCTATCTCTTTTCACTAGGTATAGTTTTCCTTTTAATGGAGTATCGCATTGGTAAAGTTCCAAATACTTACAGTTACAAAAGGCAGTGCCTAGAGCAACAACTAGACTCTATTCAAGTACTTGTTTTAGGTTCCTCACGCTCTTTGTACGGGATTGATCCGGCCTATTTCACTTTGCATGGATTTAATTTGGGCAATGTAAGTCAGTCTATTTACTACGATACCCATCTTACACTTAAGTATCTGGATCAAATGCCCAAACTGAAATATGTGCTTATCAATCTATCCTACACTTCTTTGGGGGCAAGTCTTGGAGATGGCATAGAAGCATGGCGGGAATATTATTATGCACAGTTTTGGGATATTACGTCACCCGATTTAAAGCAGTGGGACATAAAACGCTATAGCAAAACCTATTTGTACCCCATCAATATATTGCCAGGGTTGCTAGTAAAAGGAAGCAAGGCGGGGTTGATAAACGGAATGAACAGAAATGGATATTCGATATTGGATACCACAAAAAATTATATGAGTATTAGCGATAGCTTAGGAAAGGAACGAGTTGTGTTTAATGAAAAAAACTATAAAGCATATCATCAGGCAGAGAATATAGCTAATTTGGAGGGGATGCTTGCAGCGCTGAGGAAGCGCAATGTTCAGCCTGTATTCATTTATCCGCCAGCCCTTAGTACGTTTTACAAATATGTAAGTCCAACAATTGAACAGGAGAATGAGAGGATGCTTCGTTCTATTTGCGATAAATACAATGCTGGCTTTTATAATTATTTCAGAGATAGCCGATTTGTAGAGAGAGACTTTAATGATAATGACCATCTTAACTTTCTTGGTGCAGCAAAATTTAGTAAGATAATCAACGATGAAATATTGAAGAAGTAGAGATAGGTTATAAGGTGGGTTGTTTCTGTAACTCAAATATATTTCCTTTCAAGATATTATTGGTGTGATAATGGTTGCTAAAATTTCTAGGTAGGGTTGATAAATTCATTTTCCATTCTTTTCTTTCAAATTCTTTCTTTGTATAATATTTAGGTAATTATGATCACACATTTTGAGGCTGAGCTTAACCATATCTCCATACATAAAATAGGTAATAAAGCACAAAACGAACCCTGTAGCCTTTCTACAGATGAAGTGAATTTGTATGATGGATTGATTGGAGGATTGCTGATGCAATATTTTCTAAATCCTTTTGAGAAGGTGAATGAGATGTACCAGTTTTATCATCCTACCGGAAATATACTTTTGAATGAACTATATCATTTTGCTTCAGAGATATTTGATGGGGAAGGGGATTTTCATGAAATTTCTGTACAGATAGCAAAGCATTTGTATGATGTATCCGGGCATCCAAAAATTAAGACAGGGGAGTTATATGTAACCCATTTTAAGAATTTGCAGATTGATGGGGAATTATTGGAGGCAATAGGTATTTTTAAGTCTGAAACAAAAGAAACATATTTGAAAGTGTATCCCGATCAAAGAAACTTTGAAGTACGATATGAAGAAGATGCTATCAACCTGAAGAAACTAGACAAAGGTTGTATTATTTTTAATACCGAAAAAGAAGAGGGTTATCGGGTTGCAGTGATTGACCAGACCAATAAAAGTGGGGAAGCGGTCTATTGGACTGATGAGTTCTTGAAACTGAAAATACGAAACGATAACTATAACCAAACTTCCAATGCACTTAACATTTACAAGGATTTTGTGACCCAACAAATGGAAACTGAGTTCGATATGAGTAAAGTTGATAAAATAGATTTACTTAATCGTTCGATGAAGTATTTCAAGGAGAAAGATACGTTTGACCTTGATGAATTTGCGACAGAAGTAATTGATAATGCCCAAGCGATAGAGTCGTTTAAATTGTATAAAAGCAACTATGAAGAAGAGTTTGACACTGAAGTTGCAGATAATTTTTCAATATCGGGAGCCGCAGTAAAGAAGCAAGCAAGAGTTTTTAAAAGTGTATTGAAGTTAGACAAAAACTTTCACATCTATATACACGGCAATAATGAACTGATAGAGAAGGGCATAGATGATATGGGAAGAAAGTTCTATAAAATCTATTACGAGAATGAACTGTAGGACTTGACTATTTTGCAGCTTTTATCAATTGTGAAATAGAAGGCTTTATTGGTTTGATAGGTTCTGCGATAGATTTTGCCTCGCTGATACCTTTTGCCCTAGAACCATAGGCTTCTAAAGAGTCAAGGAGTATTACCATCTCTTTTGTATGGGTTTGGTAGTAATTGTAGCTTTTGTAAAACTGTTCTTTTGTAACGCCATCTTGCTTGAATAC
>Ga0208741_10000595_pt1 | contig 16464 bp, 22 predicted proteins | sample CryBogCBE03Jun09_FD_184576 | JGI IMG/M metagenome (GOLD analysis project Ga0208741, IMG submission 184576) | Freshwater microbial communities from Crystal Bog, Wisconsin, USA - CBE03Jun09 (SPAdes) | ecosystem: Environmental > Aquatic > Freshwater > Lake | place: Crystal Bog, Wisconsin, USA...
GATCTGGTATAAGCGGCGCCGGTGGAAATACTGCAGCAGGAATCAATGCATATACATCAGGTGGTATAGGGGGTGCTTCAGTAAGTTCAGGATCATCTAGCGTCTCTGGTAATCCAGGTAATGTGCCGGGTGCAGGTGGCAGCGGATCAGTTAGGCTCTCCGGTGGCAAGACCCAAACTTTTTCCGGTGGTGCCGGCGGCGGCGGAGGCGGCTATTCTAGAATAACATTGACACCTTCGGGTTCACCGGCAGGAACTGTTTTAACATTTACAGTAGGTCCCGGTGGCCGCGGTTCTGTTACAGTTGGTTCAGATATTGCCGGCAATGGTGCTGGCGGATATGTAGTAATAAAGACAGCATAAGGGAAGACGACAATGTGGGTAGAAATAATCGATATTCCAGCAATAAATGTTTATATAGAAATCACTCATAATGCGGAAGAGTTGTGATGAAAAACTATTGTAGAGAATATAAACTTTATGAAGTGAATATGGTTTATCTAGATCCAAATGAAACCTTTACCTTTAATGAACGTGTCAATAGTAGATTTATATCAGCCTTTGTATTTCAAGGATACTGCACTCGCACACAAGACGGTGTTGACCTACCCCTATGGGATCTAGGATATCGGGTCGATCCGCCCGAGTATAAGATCACTTCATCTACTTATACTGCGGGCCCTGAAGGTTCATCTTGGCTTTGTGTCGAGGCTATGGGCGACACATATGAAGGCTTTCAGACTGATTATGTAAAAGTTTCAGGAGAATATACTCTACCTGCAGGTTGGGGATTTGCAGTAGCAACAGGTGAAGTCACTGCAGACGGAAAAACTGCGACACCCGGTTTGTATTTCGGTCCTAGAACTACTGATGTTGTTGTCAGCGGAAATGCTGATATCATTATTTTATGTAATTAGTTTTACATCACCGGGATTACTGCACAAATAAATCCATCGGTTTACAGAACAATAAGTATAATATGATGAATATCTTCTTATTAGATTTTTATTCTCGCCTAAAGGCCTGGCACCAGCTCAAAGAAGACCTAAAAGATGCTGACATAGAATCCGTGTGCTTGGAGGTAGATAAGTTCTGGCAAAAGGTTCCCCTCCGTGCTAGATATCTTCACGTAGATGAGATAGACACTTGGCCTGACCCTTGGAATCTATTATATGACAACGATTTCTGTCTCTATGGCAGGGCTCTGGGTATGATCTACACACTTCTATTATTGGGTATAAAAAACATTGACTTTGTTGAAGGAATAGACGATAGTTATGAGAATATGGTATTAGTATTGGTAGACGACGCAAAATATGTATTGAATGGATGGCCCGACTCCGTAGTAAATACAAATCTAACATCATTCACTAATATCAAGCACATCAACATCGACCCTTTAATAAAGAAAACGAGCAAATGAAGATCAAAGTAGTAAAACGTTCAGGACACGCAGAACCCCTAGCATTGGAAAAATGGCAAGCACAGATCGACAAGATTTGTCACGGTATCTCCGACATCAGTCAAAGTATGATAGAGATCAAAGCGAGTCCTCACTTCTATGACGGGATTACTACACGAGAGATCGATGAGATCACGCTGCGAGCAATCGTTGACCTGATCGATGTGGAATCTCACCCTGATATCGGACACACTAACTATCAGTATGTTGCTGGTAAGCAACGCCTATCTATGCTGCGTAAAGATGTCTATGGTGAATATGAGCCTCCCCATCTGTATGAGATCGTGAAGCGAAACGTAGAGACTGGACTCTATACGCCAGAACTCCTGATTTGGTATAGCGAAGATGATTGGAATCGTATGAATGAGATGATCGATCACGCTAAAGATGAGACCTATTCATATGCAGCAATTGAACAACTCATCGAAAAGTATCTCGTAAAGAACCGATCCACTAAGGCGATCTTTGAGACACCCCAGATCAGGTATATGGTGGCCGCGGCGACTGTGTTTCATAAAGAAGAGCCTAACAATGCTCGTATGCGATACATCAAAGAGTATTATAACTCAGCCAGCGATGGTCTATTCACGCTAGCGACACCTGTCCTCGCTGGTCTCGGCACCCCTACAAAGCAGTTCAGCAGTTGCGTCCTCATCAAAGCAGATGATGATCTCGACTCCATCTTTGCATCAGGCGAGATGATGGCAAAATATGCTAGCAAGCGAGCTGGTATTGGACTAGAGATCGGCAGGCTTCGTCCATTGGGTTCGCCCATTCGCGGCGGAGAGATTATGCATACTGGTATGATTCCTTTCCTCAAGAAATGGTTCGGTGATCTACGCAGTTGTTCGCAGGGTGGTATTCGAAATGCTAGTGCGACGGTATTCTATCCTATCTGGCATCATCAGTTTGATGACATGATCGTACTCAAGAACAATCAAGGTACGGAAGAGACACGAGTGCGTCATATGGATTATGGCGTCGTGTTGTCTGCATTCTTCTGGCGCAGGTTCAAGAACCGAGAAGATATCACCTTCTTCGATCCAAATGAAGTGCCTGATCTATATGAAGCATTCTACAAGAATACTGCTCTATTCGAAGAACTCTATGTAAAGTATGAGAAGCGCAAAGACCTTCGCAAGAAGACTATGAGTGCTGAGGAAGTATTCAAGGGCGGTATTCTCAAAGAGCGCACTGATACTGGTCGTATCTATCTTGTATTCATCGACAATGTTATGAACCAAGGTCCCTTCGATCCTGAATATCATACGATCTATCAATCCAATCTCTGCTGCGAGATCCTGCTTCCGACAACACCGTTCAAGCGCCTAGATGACGATAAGGGTCGTATCGCTCTCTGCACACTGGGTTCGATAAACTGGGGAGCATTCCGCAATCCAGAAGATATGCGCAGAGCCTGCCGCATTCTGCTGCGTAGCCTGAACAACATCCTAGACTATCAAGATTTCTTGTCTATACAATCTCGTTTGTCTAATAATGAGATCCGCCCCATCGGTATCGGCGTAACTAATCTCGCATACTGGCACGCCAAGCGTAGTTATCGTTATGGCGAACACGATGCATTGCACGAGATAAAGACCTGGATGGAGCATCAGGCTTATTATCTCACTGAAGCGAATGTCGAACTCGCGAAAGAACGCGGCCCCTGTTTGCATTCGGATCGGACACGCTATGGTCAGGGTATCTTTCCTTGGGAGAAGAGAGCACCTGGTTCGAATGATCTCACTGACTTCACGCCTGAACTGGACTGGGAAATGCTCAGGAATAAGATGAAGGAGCATGGTGTTCGCAACGCGACTGTTATGGCAATCGCACCGGTAGAAAGCAGCAGTGTTGTTATCAATTCTACCAACGGAATTGAGATGCCGATGTCTCTGATCTCTGTGAAAGAATCCAAAGCAGGCTCCTTCATACAAGTGGTTCCCGAGTATCATAAACTGAAGAACAGATATCAACTTATGTGGAATCAGGTCGATTGTGCAGGATATCTAAAGACGGCTGCGGTTCTCGCTGCTTATGTGGATCAGTCTATCAGCACTAACACTTTCTATAATCCAGCACACTTCCTAGAGCGCAAGGTTCCTACAACACTCATCGCTAAAAATCTTATGCAAGCACATCTCTGGGGTCTCAAGACATTCTATTATAGTCTGATAAATAAGCAGGGTTCTAAAGAAGTAGAAGACGATGCGCCCCTGATGCCCATCGATTTCGACGATGAAGAAGATTGTGAAAGCTGCAAGCTATGAAGACAGACTATATCAGCGATGAGGACTTGAAGAGGATATATGATGCCTATTTCGAGTTATCTGACCAGTTCATATTAAACCATTATTCTCCTCTAGCCATCGCGGGTGTAATGGTAGCACAGGCATTGACTATCTATAAGACTGTGTTGTCCCCCGAAGAGTATGAACTAATCGTGCGAATGATATTCGAATCCAGAAGCGAAGTCAAAGAGATTCCCAAACCAACCCTGCAATAAGCGATTACTTTGCGAGCAGCAATCTAGTGCATAAGTAATATACAACTATAAAAGCGAGAACAAATAAAATGTTAGAGACACTATGCGAGATATTGGTAGATGCTTATGACCGTAACTGGATCACCAGCCGCGATGGAAATATGAGCGTTCGCGATCATAGTCACGACTATTTCTATATCACCCCCAGCAGCACCCGCAAGCAGACGCTACAGCCTGATCAGTTTAAGAAGATCAGGGTCACTGATGCTGGCCCAGTAGAACTCCCCTACACCGATATCAGTAAAAACCTCAGACCCAGCGGCGAGATGCCCCTTCACTTTGGCCTACAACGGGCTATGGGAAAACAGTCTGATGATATTCGTGTCGTTGTTCATCTACATCCTACTTATTGTGTCGCAGCGATGCACGCCGGTATCGAACTAGGCGAGCTTGTAAAGAGCTTCCCCGAGCTAAGCCGATATACGAATGTAGGCCCCAATGTAGGAGATGTTCCTCCTATCAGCCAGCAACTCGCTGATGAATGTTTTAAGTCCTTTAATCTTGACGACAAGGGCTTTATAGACTATGATATCATTGGTATAAAGGGCCATGGTGTTGTCGCAGTCGATAGCAGCCCATGGCGCGCATATGAACACGTGGAACGCCTAGAACATATCTGCCGTATCGTATTAGCATCAGGGAACTACTAATATAATGACAACTAGCAGAACATCTTTCAATACGACTTGGTTAGCAGAGATGCCTGATCGGGTAGGTAATGTGGGTGATGCTTTTAATGTATTGCGAAGAAACATAGAAGAATGGATTCAACACGGTCATCAGATAGAAAAGGTATCTAACAATTTATTTAAGTTAGAAGGCAATAATATAGTTTATTTTTGGTATCAACTATCTGATGATATAGTTATTGCAGTAGAACTAGATAAAAGAACACAAGGATATGCAGTCAATTTGGTAGGTAAAAATCCAAACTATAGAAATAGTCCTCCTTATGCGACTGATCTATATCAAGAGATACTAGAACACATACCATACTCTTTGTTATTCAGCGATAGCCAATTAAGTGATGATGGCATCGATTTATGGAAGAAGTTAGTGCATGACCCAGATACAGTTTTATCAGTTTATAATGTCAAGAATCCCGGACATTCCTTTGAAGAACTAACAGACCCATCAGATTTAGATGATTATATAGGCACAGAACACCGGGATGATAGGTTTGTTCTAGCAAAGAGAAAAAAATCAATAGCAGAAACCAGAAGTTATTTCAATATCAGACGACTACGAGAACTATCAGGATTAGGATTGGAAGATTAAATGTCTAAAGCACAATATAACTTGACCACCAAGACAGATTATTTGTCTCGCAAGATGTTTCTAGATCCAGCAGGACCGGTGACTATCCAGCGTTTCGAAGAAGTCAAGTATCAGAAGTTGCAGAAGATCGAACAAACTGCTCGCGGCTTCTTCTGGGTTCCGGAAGAAATCTCCCTCACAAAGGATTCTCAAGATTTCAAGGACGCTAGTGAGACAGTAAGACATATCTTTACGAGCAATCTTCTACGACAGACAGCACTGGACAGCCTTCAAGGTCGAGGTCCTACTCAAGTTTTTACTCCTGTGTGTTCTATTCCTGAACTAGAAGCACTTATGTATAACTGGGGCTTCTTCGAGACAAACATTCACAGTCGTAGTTACAGTCATATCATCCGTAATATCTACAACGTTCCCAAAGATGCATTTAACTCTATTCACGATACACAAGAGATCATCGATATGGCTTCCAGCATCGGTAAGTATTATGATGACCTTCACGAACTAAACTGTATCAAAGAAGTGAATAACTATGTGCAGGAAGATAAGCATATTCGTGCTATCTGGTTAGCACTACACGCGAGTTATGCTCTCGAAGCCTTCCGCTTCATGGTCTCGTTCGCTACATCTCTCGCGATGGTGGAGAACAAGATTTTTATGGGCAATGGCAACATCATTAGCCTGATCCTTCAAGATGAACTCTTGCACAAAGAATGGACTGCTTGGATCATCAATCAGGTAGTGAAGGAAGATCCTCGCTTCGCACAAGCAAAGATCGATTGCGAAGCAGAAGTTAGACAGATTTATGAAGATGTTATTCACGAAGAAAAGGAATGGGCAGACTATCTGTTTAAGAAGGGTCCGGTCATCGGTCTCAATGCCAGCATCCTCAGAAACTTTGTCGATTTCGTCGCGGTTGGTGCGCTAAAGGACATCGGACTGAAATATTGGAATCCAGCACCCAAATCAACCCCTATTCCTTGGTTCAACAAGCACATGGATACCAGCAAGAAACAAACTGCTCTACAAGAATCCGAAAGCACCTCCTATGTTATCGGAATCATGAGCGATGTGCTAGATTATGAAGCATTACCAGAACTATAAGGAGAACCTTAATGAGCGATGATAAGAAGAAACCGCCGATTCCGAACAAGCCAAAGTTCGACAAGAACATCCTGAAAGACAAGCAAGGATTCAAGCAACCTAAGGGTTTCGGCAAGCCAACGATCACAAAGAATAACAGCAGAGGAAGATAATATGAAAGCCGTAGTTTGGAGTAAAGATAACTGTAGATATTGCTTATCTGCAAAGAACCTCCTAGTCGCATTAGGAATCGAGTTCGAAGAGCGCAAGATCGGTGAAGGCTATACTAAGGAAGACCTATTAGCAGCCGTTCCCCATGCCAAGACTGTTCCGCAGATTTTTATCGATGATGAATATGTGGGCGGATATGACGATCTAAAAGTAAAGTTAAATCAGGTATAATAAAGGAAACCAGATGGAATACAAGATCAACGAGATTTATACGTTTAAGCTCAGTTCAGGTGAAGAACTCGTGGCTAAGGTATTACAAATAGAAGGCAATGAACTCATCGTTCATGACCCAGTATCAGTCGCCCCCGGTCCTCAAGGATTGGGCCTCGTGCCCAGCATGTTCACCGCAGATCCGAAGGCTGAAACAAGGATAAATACTAATAACGTGACGATCAGCGCATTGACGGATGCTAGCATTAGAGCATCTTACATCAAGGCGACGACTGGTCTCACAGTACCAGAAGCCAAAAAACTCATATTAGGATAGTGGATGCCAAAGATAAGTCGTGTAGGGGATGCTGATTCCGGGGGTGGCAAGATAGTGAAGGGGGCCAAGACAGTGTTTGTAAATGGTCTTCCAGCAGGCTTGCATGTCAGTCCGATCACCCCTCACGGCATCGGCCCCCATGCCAGTGCTAAAACGACTAACGGCAGTCCTACTGTTTTTATCGAAGGTTCTCCTGTATTGCGAGTTGGCTCAGGAAACTCATGTGGACACCCTATCACACAGGGCAGTCCTAACGTATTTGTTCAGTAGCGAGATATCATGGCAAACTCAGGTGTTCAGAGCCCTCTAGGGATCAATCTTTTAGGATCAGTATTAAACAACACTGGATTGTTCATCAATGCAGTTGCTGCTGGTTATATGGGCGCGAGCAAGACGAACAGCGATTATACTCCGGGTAGCCTAGTATCATCTACAGTTCTCAACAAACTCACACAAGCAATAAATGCTGCTTATGGTGTATTAGATGATGCTACTTACAATAATCTCATCTCTATCGGAAAGAATACTATCCCAGCATTGGGTAACTCTCCGCCGCTTACATATCTACCGACAGATCCTGCAAATGTCTGGACTGATACTGCAGTAGCCATAGCCACACAACATGGCGTGACCCCTGCGATGCCTTGTCCAGCAACATCAGGCTATCCCTTAAGTTACAATAATACTGATCAAGGACAAGATGCATCTTGGTTTCCGTATGATACTACGAATCCAAATAAGTCAGTAACACAATGGGGATATATCAGGCTTCATGCATTGCAAGCATGGAACGAGTTTAACTGGAATGGGACAGCAGTAGATCAGGCGACGCCTGACTATAAAGAGTTCTGTTCATCGTTCATAACCTGCACAGGTATCGTCAGTGCTTCGAATAGCACGATCTTATCAGCGAACAACTCCGACACCTTCATGCAGGGTGCCTACAGCAACATGAATGATCTCATCACTGCTGATATCGCAGGAGTGTGTTTGAGCAGCGTAGCATTTGGAAATGATCTCATAAGCCAAGGAAAGGTCATCGATCTCGCCAAGATCGAAACATTCGGTCTTCCTTCGAGCCTGCTATCTACTCTAGGTCAGAACTATGCTATGACGCAAGAACTCATATTGGCATTGTTGAGTGCTGGTCTATCTAACGAAGATATCGACTCCATCTCGTCAGGCACCTCTGGCAATGTATCAGTGCAGACAGAGCAACAGATATACGGTGCATTCCTGATCATCACTGGCGAGAACCTGACTAATATTCTCGCTATAATGCAGTGCAGCCTGCCCAATCTCACGACACTGGCTGATCTGCTAAATCTCAAGTTGTTGTTCCCTACAAGTTATTCAGCATTGACTGTTCCTATCTATAATGCTAATCCAGGACCTACCAATAGCAAGACATACTATCTGATCTATCAGAACGGCGGAGTCAATTCCTCATTGAGCGCCCCTGCCATTCAGAGTTATGTTGGAACTATCATTCCTTCAGGTCCTCCGCCCATCACTGATACTGCAGCGAATCCTCAGAACTATTCAGCATTGCCGATCGGATTCGACTCCTATCTTACAGGCATCATACCCGCAGATCAGGCCGTCGCTGCCGGCGCATTCTCATACAGCATGAGACAGATCAAGAACATTCACAATGTGAATATGGCGCAGTTCGCTAAAGTGGCTCAGGGCATGGAGACGGTCACTGATCTTCCTTTGGTAGCAGGCACCGATAAGCCTACTGCTCAAAGTGCTACTGATTATAGTCAGCAAGTATGTGCTGTGGGCAGCGGACCTTCTGGTACATATACCATGACTGATTTCTTCGGATGCATGAGCGGTCTGCCTTATCCTTGGCAACTTATCCAGCAGAGAATAAATGAACTCGCGACCCCTAATCTCTACACCGTCTATGAGAACCTATATACTGCGGTAACTACATCTGGTGCAGTTCAGACCTATATCGATCAGGCTAATGCAGAGATCACTTCTATCCTATCATCCAATCCAGAAACTGCTCACTATCTCAACAACTATTGGAACATCTGCGGCGCACAACTCGCGAGAGAACAGCGAGCAAGATATACTAATCTTCCTCCTGTATCAGTGCCGAAAAATCACTTTGTCAATCAATATCCATCATCATTGAGCACATTTGTCAATTCCGTATCCTCATTTGCTGCTGATACTGCACCGCATATGGCCGCACAGACATTAGAAGCGATTAGCGATCTCAATACTCTAGGAGGACAGAGCAGTGTTGCCATGATGAGGCAAGAGCGCAATCAAGCAAGGCTCAATCTCATCGGCATCGAAGCAGATAACAACGTCAATAGTGATCTGTCAAATAGCCAACTACAAACGGTGACGACCAACGGAACTATCAGCGGTGCACGTAATGGTATTCCTAGTTGCGGAACTCAATACACGAATCCAGCTTGGTTCTATAATACTATGGATGGTCAGACGATAACCTCTAGCCCCGCTGGTGTCTATACTCCAAACGTTGGCTTTCAGAGCATTCCTACAACAGTTCCTGGAGATATAACACAGATACTGAACTGTGTACCAACGCCAGTAGCAAATCCTGTCATACCCGCTGGCCCCGTCGCTAATGTATCTTCTCCTATAGCGGGCATCGTGATCATCAAGCCGCCTGCAGATTATGATCCTACAAATCTACCTCCCAATCTAAATCCAAACTATATCGGCAGCACACTGATCTCATCAAGCCCGAACGTAGCCGTCGCGACACAACATGTGATCACTTGTAACTGTGATTGTTGGGTATAAAATATTTTTATCATCTCCTCTCGTGCTGATAACTAATAGAGAGGATCAAACAACATGTCATACCTACGAACAAGCGAAACTGTTAGCGAAGGCAATCCAGACAAGATTGCTGATGCGATAAGCGATAGCATCTTGGATATGCTGATGGCAGACCGTGACCCTGCTGGTCGTTGCGCGTGTGATGTCATCGTAAATAAGAACCAGATCATCGCTGCAGGCGAGTTTCAAGGTCAGATAGATCAACTCGACCTAGAATATATGGTTCGTAAAGTCGTGAAGAACATCGGCTATGAACAAGAGAGTTTTAACTGGCAAGCACTGAACATCATCAATATCATGACTGCACCAGACAAAGACGGTGATCCTGCATATTACAAAGATCAAGGAATCGTTACTGGTTATGCTTGTGCTGATAATGAAGCATTTGTGCCAGCACCCGTCTTCTATAGTCACAGCATTCTAGGAGCATTGACACATATCAGAAAAAATCAAAATGCTACTTGGTTGGGCCCTGATGCTAGGAATCAAGTGGTAGTAGAATATAACGATGATGCGACAGTAAAACGCATCGATAGGATCATCTGCACTACGCAGCATCATGCTGATATATCGACCTACGATGTTCAGAAAAACGTAGAATCCCTGATCAGAACTGTTATCCCAGAAAATATCATAGATGACGAAACTGTCATCGCGATCAATCCGATGGGCGCTTACGTAATGGGCGGACCAGATATGTCTATCGGTATGACTGGTCGCAAGATCAATAACGATACTTACGGCGGCATCGACAACACTCCTAATGCATATTTCTCGGGCAAGGATCCATCTAAAATCGAGAGATCAGGTGCTTATATGGCTCGCTATATCGCGAAGAATATGGCGGCCGCTTGGAACCTACAGTATGCTCGTGTGCAGTTAGTATATGCTCCCGGTAATCCAGAACCAGTAGATATCATAATCGAATGCGATGATGCCGAAAAGATCCCGGCATCTATCGATGTTTGGCTGCGAAATAACATAGACCTCACTGCTGCAGGAATCACACAAAGGTTTAACCTCCTATCTTCGATCTATAATGTTACATCTAACTACAGCCATTTCGGTAAACCTTTCCTGCCCTGGGAAAAGATAGACCTATTTAACTCATAAACTATGTGATATGGTGTGTTATATGCCATATCACTAAATAGTTATATGAGAAAAATACTATCACAAATAGCAGGATTATTCGCAAGAAAACCTGTTCACGTCCCAGAACAGATCCCAGGCTTGCCTGTAATAAACAATGCGCCATATGGATTGCCGCAGAGCAAACGCAATCTTCAGATCCTGACCCGTACTGCCTATATCTCAGGTTATGATGCTGCATCCAAGATTCCTGAATATGTGATCTGGACATTGTTACCTGAGAACACGCTAGGATGTGTGCCGAGGTCCAATGCCTTTGTGACTGATGCTGCTATCGTCAATGGTGCTACTCCGCAAGATTATAATCATTCAGGATTCGATAAAGGACATATGGCACCAGACGAAGATCAAGCTTGGAATACAGATGTAGAACGACATTCATTCCTGATGTCAAACATGACTCCTCAAGCACCTTCATTAAACCGGGGTATCTGGAAGTTATTAGAACTCTCATTTCACGGATGGACTAATCAACTGAATAGACCATTCACGGCCATATCAGGTTCAGTATATGATACGACAGACAAGAAGATAGGAAACGCAGTCACCGTTCCTCATGCATTCTATAAAGTCGTGATCGATAGCGAAACAAAACAATATGCAGCATGGTATTTCCCGCACATCACTCCTTACCCTGATCTAGGAAATGACTTGACAAAGTTCAGAAAACGCTTGACAGACATCGAAAAAGAGTGTAATATTACAATAAAGTTACCAGATGGTGCACAAGAAATACTTGTTGGACATGAATGGCTGGCAGATTTCACGAAGTTAGAACAAGCAAAACGAGATAAATGTCATGGTGTCCAGAAGTCCTAATCGCAACACATTTCAGATAGCAACCTATATCAAACGATGTGCAGAGCGCGGCGTAACTCCGGATGCAGAATATCTGAAGTTCTGGGAAGGTTTATCAGATTTCCGAAAAGAACAAGAACAAGATACTGAATGGCAGAAGAATAACATGGAGTATGATCTAATCTCTACTGATTGGATCCTAGAGAAAGTCCGTGCTTCTAAACAATATGCTCAGAACCTCTATGCTGCCATGTGCAACAATGACTTCACGAAGAATGAAGTATGGAACATCCTTAGAGAGGATGCTTGGTCATGCAGTTGGCGCTATGCAGGCGGCATCGTCGCTGATATGCGTCAAGAAGGTGATTATGTTGACTGGTACTGCTCTGGAATGGGCAATGGTTTAGGTAACGGTGATGAAGATGGTAACATGGGATATGTAAGTGAAAGCATCGTCACTGAAGAGATCGCTGCTGACTTATTGAGATTGGGCTGGATAGTAACGAACGGAGAAACTACATGAACTTAAATAATCTAGGTGCTGGTAAGAAACTGATAGACAAGATTATCGCTCAGGGCAAATCTAAGAATATCATCAGCCAGCAGGTGCGACCAGAAAAGAATCCGCATAATGCCAACACAAGGCCACCTGTTGACCCAAAATGATTTATTTTTCGCACGAAAAATAGTATAAGTATAGTTATACGCGCCTGAAGCTACTTGGCATAGCAAGGGTCTCTAAAGCTCACGATAGCAGGTTCAATTCCTGTCAGGCGCGCCAAACATATTACGGGAGAGTAGCTCCCATCTTAAAAAAGGAAGAAGAAAATGTCGTAGATTGAGTTTGCATGTGATGATGTAGTGTTTCATTTTAACAAGAAGCACTTAGAAGACCCCGCCATTCCCATGTGGGTCGTTAAAACAAAGGGAAAGACCTATTATGTAGAACACGTTGAGTGTTCAGTCCCTTGGTCTACTAAAGAGACACCGGATAATTCGCACACTAAAGGTAGCATCAAAGTAAAAGATTGCTTGCTGATGATCGATGATAGCAACTGTGCTAATATCTCCAAACTTACTATATTCGATAAGGTCAGGCTCCGTAATCAACGGTTAGGCATAACTCGTGTCATAACCAGATACGGTATTGAGTTGGGGGTTTCCTTAGAAAAGCATAAGATCAAACATGGACCAATCAAGAGGGTAGGGGGAGGATGTGGATCTACCTTCTACATCACTGATATCTATGAAGAGCAAGATTACACCGTGCTCGCATTAGTGGTTACTGAAGTGCGTAAGCTTATGCCCAATGAACCTTATTACAAGATGTATGATGATCCAAAATATGCGAATGAAAACGACATAGATTTGGATGAATATGATGAGGATGATGACTAATATTACCCAAAATACTTGAGTATAGTATAAATCTTGTTATAATGTCTAATATTGTCTCTAACATCAACTATTGAGGAAAACATGAGCGAAAATCAAATCAACCTACCGGCTGTTGTTCCAGCAGTCGTCTTTAAGACCCGCGTCCGTGATGACAGCATCGAAGGCCCCAATCCTTATCGCTGGCAAGATGTTACATCGTATGAATATTTCGCAGGCAAGCGCGTAGTTCTCTTCTCACTTCCCGGCGCATTTACTCCTACTTGCTCTACTTATCAGCTTCCTGGCTTCGAGAACAACTATCAAGCCTTCAAGGACCTCAGCATCGACGAGATTTATTGCGTGAGCGTCAATGACTCCTTTGTCATGAACAAGTGGGCACAAGATCAAAATCTTCAGAATGTCAAGGTCATCCCTGATGGTTCTGGTCTATTCACCAGCGCGATGAACATGCTGGTTCAGAAGGACAATCTGGGCTTCGGCGTCCGTTCTTGGCGTTATGCTGCCGTCATCAACAACGGCACTATCGAACAGTGGTTCATCGAACCGGGCATCGAACATAACTGTCAGACCGATCCTTACGGTGAGACTTCTCCTGAGAATGTGTTAAACTATCTACGGAATAAGTAACACTAAATATACATATGTCTATGTATAGAAATAATCCAACCGCAACTAAACCCGAGATCCGAATGCCAGACGATGCTTCTGATCGAAGGATAGTTGCGCTGGAAGCTAAACTAGGTGTATTATCAGAGAAGCTGAACCAGGTTATCGCAGAGAATGATCAGTTGCGCCGCACGATCCGTCGCACAGCACAAGATATCACTCTGCTAACCAACGCATTATCAAGAAAATAGAAAGGAAATCTAAATGCAAGTAAGAGCTAGCCATATCCTCGTCCCAACTCTGGCAGAGGCACTACATCTACACGACCAGATCAATGCAGGAGCCGACTTCGGTCATCTCGCACGCCAGCACAGCAAGTGCGGTAGCGCACAAACTGGAGGCGATCTAGGACCTTTCGGGCGCGGTCAGATGGTAAAGCCATTCGAAGACGCGGCTTTCGAAGGTGAGATCGGTGCTGTAGTGGGCCCTGTTCAGACACAGTTCGGCTATCATCTCATCAAGCGCACGGCTTAAAATGAGTTGGGTCACTGAAGTCATATATAGCATTCCTCCCTACGCTAAGGAAGTCGCTACTAATCTAGAGAAGGTCATGGATTCTGCCTTCCTAGAAGAAACAGATGCACATGCTTGTGCATTAGCGGCTTCATGTGCCATCAGCAACGGTGGCCTAGCGAATGCTATAAATATGAACAGTCCTATCTTCGGTCAGGTTGCGAGAGAGACAGCAAAGACAGCAGCGATCACCATCGCGATGCTTGACATCTATTATGGTTTCGATGACAATGCTGAAGACCTCGCACTCCTCGCTCCGTTGAACGGCTATCTACAGAACACTCAGTTCCTGATGTATGCGTTCTCTGCTGCTGTTGCACTAAAGAGCCAATACATCAGGATCATGCGCGATGAACTCATGATACACGGTGTAACAGAAGCGCAGATAAAGGATATCGCTCGTATTGCTGCAGTCATCGCTGCTATCAATAAGATTGTGGTATAATCTAGAGATATTTTAATATAAAAACGATCTCTTCCATCGGATCATCAAAGTGTAGATAGGATTCGATCATGAGTTTCTCGTAGTTTATCGCTTCTACTAGAGTGTAGTTGCCTGGATATCGCTCCTTCAACTGCCTTATCTCATCGCCGGGCATAACCAAAAAACCGTAGACTATCGCATACGGGTTATAACGAGCACCCCATCCATTGAGTTCGCTAGCCCAGATCATAACATTATTTATATAAAAAGAGGCTTGACAACGCCTCCTATATAGCATACTCTGTGTGAGTAAGATACTCACTCACGGATATAGAAGATGGTTGCAGATCAAGCAAATATGTGGGCAGTTCTGTGTGAGCCGCCGGAGCGTCTCGTGTCGCTAATTAATGAAATGATCCAGAGTACCTCACTTAACCAGCAGAAAAATCTTCGCGAGAAGTTCAATCAGACTTCCTTTGTATGGAACACGATTGATTTGGATGAAGTAGATCGAAAATTCCGCATCGCATGTGTTCGATATGCGCTATCTACTGCAAAAAAGGTTCAATCTGATCCTCTGCCTGGTTATTGGAATCAAGTAGAATCCGCATGTAAGCAGGTCATCGATGCCCTGAATGGAACCGGCGATCTAGGTTATGCTGCTGCTGCTGCCGATGCTGCTGCTTATGCTGCTCGTGATGCTGCTTATGCTGCTCGTGATGCTGCTTATGCTGCTGCTTATGCTGCTGCTCGTGCTGCTTATGCTGCTGCTCGTGCTGCTTATGTTGCTGCTGCTCGTGCTGCTTATGTTGCTGCTGCTCGTGCTGCTTATGTTGCTGCTGCTTATGTTGCTGCTGCTTATGCTGATGCTTATGTTGCTATCATAATAGAACTCTTTGATATCCTCATCGACATTATTCTAGAAGAATACGAAAATAAGGCTTGACAACGCCCCGACAAGCATATATAGTATGAATATGATGTAGAGACGAAATCGCTGAAAAGCACCGTTAAAACATCGTATATATATTCCAGGACTAAATAAACTTACTATGATTACTCGCTGTTCGAAATCGCTGATGCATGATACCAGACTCTGGGACCTAAGTTCCGCTGTGGCATCAATATTGGCAGGATATCCAACAGTCCGCGGCAACTTTAATCAACCAGAGAAGCCCGGGGCGAAGTAAACATAGCGACAAACTAGTTTATTTCAGCCCCGGGAATCGAAAGACTCTCGGGGTCTTCCATTTAGAAGTGCATGTCGGAACGAGCCTGCAAAGCACTATAAAAAATGAAGGGGCGGTGACAGGGATGAAATCTGCGGAGGTAACGCGGAGAGTAAAAACTGTCAGTGAGGAACACTGATTCCTCACAAGCGGGCAAGTCCGAAATGCCGGACAACATATGCTCGCTTGTCAATAAAAGGCTACCCATTTTTATTTTTATGCGCGGTTAACTCAGCGGTAGAGTATCACCTTGACATGGTGGGAGCCACTGGTTCGATCCCAGTACCGCGCACCAACAACACGCACCCGTAGCTCAGCTGGATAGAGCGTTGCCCTCCGAAGGCAAAGGTCACACGTTCGAATCGTGTCG
>Ga0208741_10000597_pt1 | contig 16438 bp, 15 predicted proteins | sample CryBogCBE03Jun09_FD_184576 | JGI IMG/M metagenome (GOLD analysis project Ga0208741, IMG submission 184576) | Freshwater microbial communities from Crystal Bog, Wisconsin, USA - CBE03Jun09 (SPAdes) | ecosystem: Environmental > Aquatic > Freshwater > Lake | place: Crystal Bog, Wisconsin, USA...
GTTAATATATATTTTCAGGCACTTATTATTACGACTACAGCGGTACAGCGTTTAAAGCAACCATTGCACGGCTGCTTTTACCGGCCTAAATAACAATCGTTAATAACTAATTGGCACATTAGCCGTTTGACACTATATTTGCCCCTCAAATTTTACCAACGTGGCAACTAAGTTTTCTAAAGAAACATACCTGTACTGGTACGAGCTGATGCAGCTGATACGCCAGTTTGAGCTGAAAGCAGAAGAAATGTATAAAATGGCGGGTAAAATTCGCGGCTTTTTCCATGCTTACGTGGGGCAGGAAGCTATTGCCGCAGGTTGCATGACCGCCACCCGCGCCGAAGACCCATTTATTACTGCCTACCGCGACCACGGTTTGGCATTGGCCAAAGGGGTTAGCCCCAATGCCTGCATGGCAGAGCTGTATGGCAAGGCCACCGGTTGCGCAAAGGGCAAGGGGGGCAGCATGCACTTCTTTAGCAAAGAACACAGCTTTTTTGGCGGCCACGGTATTGTGGGCGCGCAAATAGGCACTGGTGCCGGTTTGGCTTTTGCCGAGCAATACAAGGGTACCGACAACGTGGTGTTGTGCTTTTTTGGCGATGGCGCAGCAAGGCAGGGCATTTTGCACGAAACTTTTAACCTAGCCATGTTGTGGAAACTGCCGGTGATTTTTATTTGCGAGAACAACAACTATGCAATGGGTACCTCTGTAGAGAGAACATCCAATGTGCATGACATATATAAATTGGCCGATGCCTACGAAATGCCCGGCGACAAAGTTGACGGCATGACACCCGAGGCCGTGCATGAAGCTGTTGCCCGTGCCGTAAAAAGGGCACGCGAAGGGGGCGGGCCAACACTGCTTGAAATGAAGACTTACCGGTACAAGGGCCACTCCATATCCGACCCACAAAAATATCGCACCAAAGAGGAAGTGGAGGAATACAAGGAGAAAGACCCTTTGGCCATGGTTTTAGATACCATACAAACCAACGCTTTTGCCACCGACGAGGAACTGGCCGCCATTGACAGCCGCATAGCCGCCTTGGTGGAAGAAACTGTGCGCTTTGCCGAAGAAAGCCCTTGGCCCGATGACAGCGAAGTGCTGAAGGATGTGTATATTGACCAAGACTATCCTTTTATTGTTGACTAATTTTTACCGTTTTATTGCAAATAGTATATTTATTCCCTTCAATTTGAATTTAACATTTATCTATGTCTGATATTAATGAGGAAAAGAAGCATTTAGGCCACCAAGCAGAAGAAACAGACCCGCTGTTAAAGGCTAAAACCATTTTTGAAAAATATTCAAAACCCGTAGCCATTTTGGTAGCCGCCATTATTGTGGTGGTAGGCGGTTGGTACAGTTACAAAACTTTTATCGTTGCCCCCAACGAGGAAAAAGCCTCTTTGAGCATGTACAAAGCGGAAGAGTATTTTAGGATGGATTCGTTAAAACTGGCCCTTAACGGCGATGGCGCCCATAAAGGCTTTGTGTACGTAATTAATAATTTTGGCGGCACAAAAGCTGGTAACCTTGCCAAGTATTATGCCGGTATTTGTTATTTAAAAACAGGCGATTTTAACAATGCCGTAAAATATTTGGAAAGCTTTAGCACCAGCGCCAAACAAATTCAAATGTTGGCTTCCGGCACCCTTGCGGATGCGTACAGCGAACTGGGCAAGAAAGAAGAGGCGATAAAAAAATACCAGGAAGCAGCTGGCACGTTCACGGATGACGAGGTTAATTCAGCCGAGTATCTTTTCAGGGCTGCATTGCTATCTGAAATAAACGGCAACACCCAGCAAGCCGTTGAACTGTACAAAAAATTAAAGTCACAATTCCCCAATACACAGCACGGGCGGGAAGCGGATAAATACATCCACCGCTTGTCTGACGAAACAGGGTTAACAACAAAATAATGGCATCACAAGGCAATACGGCATTAACCAAAGGCATCCCTACCATAAAGGATGCCTTTGTAGTTATAGTTAAAACAGCGTGGAACGCAGCAATAGTGGATACACTGGAAAGCGGCTGCAAAGAAATATTACACGGGTTTGGGGCAGAAACTGCCACTTTGGTTGTGCCCGGCGCAGTGGAGATTGGTTTTGCGGTAAAAGCCTACGCCAAAAGCGGCAGCAGGCCCGCAGATGCATTTATAACACTGGGCACGGTAATAAGGGGCGACACCCCGCATTTTGATTATGTGTGCAAAGCGGTAACCGATTCCGTTACCTCCTTAAACCTTACGCTTGACTCACCCGTTATTTTTGGTGTGCTTACGGTGGAGAACGAAGAGCAGGCTGTTGAAAGAATTGGCGGCAAATATGGCCACAAAGGCGAAGAAGCCGCCGTTACCGCATTAAAGATGATAGCACTGAACAAAGGGTTAAAGAACGAGCTTTAGCATCTTAAGTTTGTGCTACAGGAACGTAATTTTTTACCTGCGACTGCTGTTTTCGGCTATTTTGTAACCTTTACCAACATTGATGATTGGGGCTGAACAAACAACCTAAGCAAGTGTCGTTTACAACCCTTCGTCAAAGGCGAAAAATATTTTGCCCGGCAGGGTTTTGAGTGGGATGATATAATGTAAAACAATGAACGAAGCCACCAATTCAATTACAAAGTTTCAGGCTGCCCCTTTAGGGGCCGGGGCGGGTATTAATGTACAAATATTTGTGCCCTGCTTTGTTGACCAACTGTACCCTACAGTGGCGTTTAACATGGTAAAGGTGCTACAAAAAGCGGGCTGTACAGTTAACTATAACCCTAACCAAACCTGCTGCGGCCAGCCGGCGTTCAACGCTGGTTTTTGGGGCGAGGCCAAGGATGTGTGCCGGAAGTTTATGGCTGATTTTGAAGGTGGCAGTTATATTGTGGCGCCAAGTGCCAGTTGCACGGGTTTTGTTAGAAACTATTACAACAAACTGTTTGAAAACTCTTCCGAAAAAAATGCTGCCAAAATGCTTGGCGAACGGCTGTTTGAGTTTTCAGAATTTATGGTAAATGTGTTGGGTGTAACCGATGTGGGAGCGTCATTGCCCGGTAAGGCCACTTACCACGACAGTTGTGCCGGCCTGCGCGAATGCGGCATCAAAAAAGAACCGCGCCAATTACTCGCCCATGTAAAAGGGCTTGAATTGGTGGAGATGGCCGACGTAGAAACCTGCTGCGGATTCGGGGGTACTTTTGCCGTAAAGTTTGAACCCATCAGCATAGGCATGGCCGACCAAAAAATTACCAATGCCACAGCAACAGGTGCGGATTACCTGATAAGCACCGACATGAGCTGCCTGATGCATTTGGATGGATACGCTAAAAATAAGGCATCAAACATACAAACGCTGCATTTGGCCGATGTTTTGGCGAGCGGTTGGTAACAAAACCCACATATTGGTGTAGAAACCAGCAAGTGCTTACCTTGTTTATGGACAATAGCCACTACCGGACGCTACGGTTAAATGATTATTTACAGCAACATTTGTATCTGGAAAAAGTTACTATTTTAGCCTACTAAAAAAACTTGTTTAACCATAAATAGCCTTACCAGGCAGCTACCATGGCTTATTGGCTTATAAAATCAGAACCATTTAAATACAGCTGGGAACAGTTTGAAAAAGACAAGCTGACTTTTTGGGACGGCGTGCGCAATTATGGCGCACGAAATAACCTAAAAGCCATGCAGGAAGGTGACCTAGCGTTGTTTTACCACAGCAATGAGGGGCTGGAAATTGTTGGCATCGCCATGGTGGCGAAAGAACACTACCAAGACCCTACTACTGACGACCCTAACTGGGTGGTTGTTGATTTTAAACCGTTCAAAAAAATCAAGAACCCTGTGTCGCTGGCACAGGTGAAGGGCGACGAACGGCTTAAAAACATGGCGTTGGTGCGCCTCGGCAGGCTGTCGGTACAACCGGTTACAGACGAAGAATGGGATATTATCATGGATTTGGGTGGGATGAAGTAGACTGCAACCTCTTGTCATTATACCAATTGGAGTTACCGACCAGCTGCTATTTTGATTGGTACTTTAGCGTTAGATAAGACCCGGATAAACTATTGTTTTTTTGTTGATACGTTGAACAAGTATCATAGGCGATAAAGCCCTGAAAGGGTGACCTCTGTTAGCGATGGGTGAAGCCCATCGGAACAAGGAACAACATTATCAAAAGCCCTGCATGGGCGGCATGGGCTCGGCGATTGATTTTACAAAAGTGTGCCATTTATTTTTATAGTTAACCAAGGCGTTATATTGAAATATTGTTACTTACTCTTCAAATGATACGTTCGTATCGCAACATTTTGCAAAGCAGGCAAATTTGAACTGGGCTTATCTAAATAAAAGTAAGCCGTGGCCGACACATCATCCACCCGGTAGAAGTTAACCCACCCTTTCGGCAGGTTGGATGTAGCCAACTGCACAAGACTGTCTTTTTTGTAAAAATTGGTTAGCTTGCCGTCGTTATCCTCGGTTATTGGTATTAATGGCACACCCGCCTGCTGCATAGCGGCCACCGTACCAAAGTCTTCGCCGCCAATTTGCTGTAGCGTAACACGGCAAGCCTGGCCAAACAATATGGGGTCGGGCACATGGTAGCGGTAAAAAGCCCATTGCCGCAAGCTGTTTTCTGCCAATAAACAACCGGAGTATTGGTTTACAAATTTACCTTGGCCCCAACCGGTGCCAATATAGTCTTCTGTGCCAGTGCCTGCAATGGTAGGCAGCCTGCCGTCGCCGTCAAGGTATATCTTCACTTCACCCTCGCCCCACCAAGCATTGCCGTATATCGGGTTTGCGTTAACGCCTATGTTGGCACCCACATACCTACCCTTACCCGTAACCTGTGGCAGCAACTCAAAATCCTTCCCCAACGTGGTGGCAGTATCCCGGTGCCAATAAGCATGGAAATATAAAAAACTGGGCTGCCATGTATGTAGGTATTGAAAATCTACATCGTAAAAAATATGGTCTAACCGGGTGGCACTCTCGTTCACCACTACCAGCTTGGCGGCTTTTTTAAACGGCATGGGTATCAGGCACTCAAACGACCTTCCTTCTGGGTTGGCAAACAAAACGTTTTCAAAGGCGGTGGTTTTCCCCAAGCCCATGCCAAAAAAATCCCCAAAAGGCACTGAAACAGCAGGTTTTGCTTCATTATCCCAATAAATATCAAACCGTAGGCTGCGTAGCATCTCCTGTGTGCGGTCGTCAATGGTTATCCAAATACGGTTAATCATGCCGGAGCCTTGCACATTCAACAGGGTTTTGGCTTCACCGGCATTGATAAAACCAAACGCACGCCCTTTTGCCCCGTTGTTCTCTAAACCGCCTGCCCCTTTATTGGCAGCGGGGTTTTCGGGGCTTGCCCATCGGGATGAGAGATGGTTGTTATCAAACTCGTATAACTTGGTTTGTGCAGCAACCTTTACCAATGTAAGCAGGCATGCTGCGCATAATAGCAGCAAAATTTTATTATTGAGCATATAGTATTTTGATATTTAAAGGCAATATCTTCTATGAAAGTAAAATATATTTATCCAATTGCCCAGCATCGCCATTCGCGGCAAACATCACACTGCTGTAATTATACTAACCAATTATTATCCATGCAATTCGTGAAAATTCGTTCCTCATTCGTCAAAATTCGCATTCTAACAAATACAGCCCGGCCCACACTCCTCCTCTGCTGCCGCCTTTGCCGGCTTGCCATTGGCAAGTTCCTCTTCGGTGGCAGGGCGCACACTGTCAATCACTACATCAAAATAAAAACTGGCATCTAATTGAAAGCTGTTTTCATGGGATATGCTTACCCGTGTTGTGTCGCCCGCTCCAAGGCCTGTCAAACCCGCTTCTAACACGGGCAGTATGGTGCCACTGCCATGTAGGTACTCCACCGGCTGCGCATTCAATGTATCCTCCAAAACATCCCCTGCGCTATTCTTCATCCTATACCTGAGTGACACAACCGTATTCGGGCCAACCTGCATAATATTACAATTACAATGTGGTGGCTTTGCCGCTTACCATCACCTTATCAACCTGTATAAAACCGTTATATACCGTCAACTTTGGCTTACCGCTCACCAAGCTTATCGTTCCAAAGCCTTTTTCGGTGGAGATAAAGCTGGTAAAATCGCCCACTTTGCTGTTAATATGAAGTGTTTTTTCAACGGCATCGTATTGCACGCCGGTAAGCCCCTGCAACAGCCCATAGCTGGAAAACGCCCTGGCATACCAGTGGCCGCATTCATACTCATTAAAAGGGTTGCGGGCCTTGCCATCGTACCGTTGCCTACAGGCACGCACAATATCCAGCCCTTCTTTTACCTTGCCCATCAACATAAGGTGGCTGGCTACTTGGTATTCAATGCCTGTCCATACCTCGTCGCTGTACACAAACGGCAGCGAAAGCCTGCCGCCCTTAGGCCAAGAGCATAACAGCAGGCCGCCCTCATCCCCAAAAGCATAAGAAGGCCGTTGGGGGTTGGCGTGTTCGCTGAGGTTATTTTTCAGGTTATACCGGTGTACCGCGGTAAGGTGGCTTTTTGTTTTTTCATTATCCAAAGGGTTGGGCAGGTAGCACATGGCCGCAATCCAGGCGCCTAATACGCCGTCTGACAAGCAACCGGTGCCGTATTGGTATTTAGGCCCTTCCTTCTCCAACAGTGCAATCGCCTCCTGCGAGTAGTCACCGCCGTACGATTTTTTTGCCTGCTCCGCCGGGCTGGGGGCATTTAACCCCGTTGTTGTTATTTTTTGGTAGAAGTATTCTCCGTTAAATAACTCCGACTCCATAAACCGCTTTCCTTTTGCGTACAATTCGCTGTACAAGCTAGTATCTTGGTGCAGAAAATTACCCATCTGTATGGTGGCCGTTAAAGCCCCCAAGTAAAAACTGGTGCAAAGTGCATCCGGCCCCCAAAACTCAATATCGTAAGTGTTGTGGTGCGGTTCTTCCACCACGCCCTTGTGGCGGGGGTCCCACGTGCGTATGCCGTAGTCCATACTCACTTTTAGCAGCGGGTAAATTTTTTGCAGCCAGGCATTGTCACCACTAATGCGCCATTCCCGGTGCACCTTCATAATGCCCCCCAATTGCCCGTCAGCAGCCGCATAAAAATCATGTTTTAATGGCCTTATAGGCAGGTAAGCCCTAAAGGTTTGGTGCCCCTCTATATTTTGGCCCTCGCAAAACTCGGTATGGCGCAGGCTGCGCTCCATGGCGGGGAACAGATGCGGTATGGCTTGCGCATAGTTCCAAACATGGGTGCAACTGCCGTCGCAGCAGCCGCCCCCGTCTGCACACCCCTCAAAACTCCATAACCGCCCGTCGTACTGCCGCAAAACGGTGGGCGATTTTAGGATGGAGAGGTTGGCCGCCACGGCTTCCACCACCTCGGGGGGCAGCGTGGAGGCATAAAACGCGTCTTTAAACAAAGAGGATTTTTTATACAACACCTCATATTGCTGCTGCCAGTAAGCTGCCACATCGTACACATCCTTAAACCGCTTGCTGTACCAGGGCTTATAGGTGCCTGCGGTATAGCTTTTATCTGCAATATCAACGCCGAGCGCATCAGAGGTGAAACACTGGCCCTGCTGTATATTGTTCGTTTCTTCCTGCGGCACGTCGTCGCCAATGCGTATGTTGGTAACCGGCACGTACCAGGCCGTCATCAGTTGTACTTTTTTGGTTTGGCCCGGCAGCAGGGTAAAGGGTACGTACAGGGATGCGCCGGGCGCGCCCTCCTCAACCGGGGCTGTGCTTTTAAGGTTGCCGCCGCGTATGGTTTCCCAGGTAATGGTAAGGGGGTCAAACCAACCGCCCCTAAACCAGCAATGGTCAACAATGGTATGGGGGTCGTTTGTATAGATGGCAAAATCGCCCAGCAGGTGGGGTTTGTCCTTAGTGCCGTTGCACGAAAGCACAAAGCCGTTGTCGATTTTTTTAATGGAGCCTTTTTCATCTTCAATAGCCATAAAATTCCGGGCGTTGAAGGAGAAAACGGCCTCCAGGCTTTTTGTGCCGGTGTTGGTGAAACTATATTCCATAGCACCAGCGGGTAAACCCGAATTATCCTCGTCGCCGGGTATAAAAGGGCTCCACCCAGTGATGGTTGTTTTTAGGGGGAGGTCTTTATCTGCCAAACTGATGATGCCGAACGGGAACTTGGTTTCGAACTCAGCATAATGGAAACGGGGCAGGCCATAGATGGAACCCATGGAGCCGTTGCCGGCATCTGGCCTGCCAAACTTTTTCCAGTCGGGTACGGGCCCTTCCAGCACTTTGGCCCCGTATGGCAGGTCTTTCACGCAAATGGCACCAAATATGCCCGGCTCGTTAAACACATCGGGCCGGTTGCGTACCGACATATGCGAGATAGCCCCCGTACCCTCCAGGCAAAACATACCCGCGCCCATGCCACCTATAGGGAAGGCCACACGGTTTAAGTTTTGGCCTTTGTAAACGGTGTTGAAAGGCCTGCCCTCGGTGGTGCTGTTCAATACATCCTTGGGTAAACTACCATGCTTTTGTTCCCCTATAACCTTCTTTTTTAGCAAGTCAGTGGGTGCTACTGTGGCCGTAATGCCACCAATGCCAAGGTTTTTGAGAAAGGAACGACGGCCGGATTGTTGTTTCATATTGCAAGCGTTTTTGACATCTAATTTATCAACGTAGTGGGTTCATCTGCCCCGCCTTTTGGTCCAAGGGAGTCCCTTAGACTAAAGGGCGGGGCCAATTACTAGCGCGTCGCCACCGTATTCGTCAGTGCTCCAATGCCTTCAATGGTTATGGTTACCACATCGCCCACATGCAGGGTAAACTCATTGCCTGGCACCATGCCGGTGCCGGTCATCAAATAGCTGCCCACCGGAAAATCCATTTCGCGGTACAGGTATTCTGCCAGTTCGGGCAGCTCCCGCTTCATCCTGTTTAGTTGTATGGTATCATTAAACATCTCAGTCCCAGCCCGGTGGATGGTGATGCTGATGGTTGTTTCTTTGGCAATGGGTTGTTCCGGCACATACAGGCAGGGGCCCAGCGAAGCACTTTTATCGTACACTTTGGCTTGGGGAAGGTATAGAGGGTTTTCGCCCTCTATGCTGCGGCTGCTCATATCGTTGCCGATGGTGTACCCTTGTATTGAACCCAGTGCGTTGATGAACAGTGTAAGCTCCGGCTCCGGCACATTCCAGGAGGAATCTTTGCGGATATATACAATACCCTTGTCGCCCACCACCCGCTGTGGCTGCGATTTAAAAAATAGTTCCGGCCGCTCGGCTGCATACACCTTATCGTAAAAATCTGCCCCGCCGGAAGCTTTGCTTTCCTCCATCCTGGCATCGCGGCTGCGCAGATAGGTTACACCCGCAGCCCAAACCTCTTGGCTGCCAATGGGCGGCAAGCCGTAATGGCTTACCCATTCGCCAAACTGTTCGTCGGTTATCGTAGGCGTTTGCTGGCTAACCAGTTGCAAGTAGCCGTGCAGGTTGGGTTGGTTTACCAGCTCATCCCACCCTTGTTGCAAAACGTTTATCCCGGTCTCCGTTTGCAGCAGTATGCCTTTGGTTGTTTTGTAGAGTTTCATATTGGCGTTATTACCCGGCCTGACGGTCTCCATAAGACCGGGGAGTTAATGATTACATTATGGTCACCTTTCTTTTGTAAGCCCTTATGGGGCGGCATACAAAGATTACGCCCTTGCAGGGCTTATTAAATTGATATTTTCTCAACCGATGGGCTTCACCCATCGCTAACAGATTACGCCCTTTCAGGGTTTTTAGAAACTCTCATTCAAGTATGTTATTGTTATCAACTGGCTTTCGGCACTACGTCTGGCACTGCTCGAGATACTGTGGCTTAAAAGCGTGTAGCTGGCGAACACCAGCCAGCCGTTAAAATCATTTAGACGAAGGCCCAATTGCAAATGGCAAGGTGATAAGGCGGAGACCATCAAACCGCATTACCACTTCTTCACCTCATCCAAATCAACCCCCAGCAATTGTTTGGCCAGTGCGGCCAATGCACTATAATTGCCCTCAAAATGGCAGGTGGTTTGCTGGTAGGCCTGCACCTCACCCGGCTTAAGTTCCTTTGCAGCAGACGATGATTCAATTTCATAAAAAGGCCCTAGCTGGGTGCCGTCCTGCATGGGGCCGTCGTTATAGCTATTGATAACATCACCCTTATAGGGTTCTTTTTGTAGTTCCCATTTACTGTTTACATACGCCCCGTTCTTCTCCACCTGCGGTATAATAATGGTGAGTACGTTCTTTTTAAAGTCAAAACTGCCGGCAATGGCTTTTGCCACAACTGGCGATAAACCCAGCTTGCCCCTTGATTTTCCATCGCAACGGAAGTACAGAACACTGTCTTTTACCAACAGCCTGTCATCAGGAATTTTGCCAAAATAATTATCGGTGATATGCGTTTTGGCATCCGGCCCGGCGTGGAACGGTATGATAACCTTTGTTTCGTCGGATGGCGTAAACTGCCCCAACAGCCAAATGGACAGCAAGCCAGTTTCTTTTTTCCAGGCATTGGTGCCGGTATTTTTCAACTGGTTATCTGTTTCAAAAGCCACAAAACGCAGCCCGCTGGGTACTGCGGTTTGCAGTTTGGCCTCTATGGCCGCTTTATCCAGCAATTGCACTTTGCGGGTAATATTAAACGTAAAACCGGTGCCGGAATAGTTGGTGATGGTGGCGTTTTTTGTAAATACGGCCTGCGATTGCGAGGAGTCTGCTACCTCATAAGCATCAGTGTCCACCACGGGCGGCACCTGCCAATGGGCAACCGTAAAGCTGTCGCCCTTTTTAAAATACAGGGAATACTGGCCGCCTTCAGGCCCCAGCCAAAAACGCTCCTCACCGCCGTAGGCATTAAAATGGGGGGCCGTTTTGCCAGATGCTATAAGGCCGTAGTTAAGCCAGCCGTAGCTGCTGCCGCTGTCGCCCGCGGCGGTGCTGGTTATCACGCGGCCTTGGTAGTCGGCACTCAGCAGCACTTTTGCTTCGCCGCTGGTTAACTCAACCACTTTGCCGGTATGCTGTTTTAAAAAAGCGGCATCGTACCCGTAGCTGCCTTTTTCAAAAGCGGCACCGGCGCCAGACTGCGCATCCTGCTTAACGGGTTGGTTACACCCCAACGCGGCACAGGCGGTTAATCCTACAATCAATTTATTGGATATTTTTTTCATATTGGCTGTTAAAAATAAAGGCAAACAATACACTGTAACAAAACACCAAGGTAGTATGAAAAGCCACAAGTGGGATGGCTATTTTTTTTCATTTTGTACGCGCTTTTTAGCATGGCTTTGGGTAAGTTTAAACAGTTTTTATTGCAATTGCGCCAGGGGTACGGCGCCTGTATTATTTTTCAACCCCGAACATTGCCGCCAAATGGCTAATTTGCTGCTAACCAAAACATACATTGCGTTATGCCTACACCAGTAAAAACAGCTTTCGTGCCCATGCTATGCATTGCCCATGGCACCATGAGCCTTGCGTTTTACGAAAATGCTTTCGGGGCCACGGAAACCAAACATATTACTAACGAAGATGGCAGTATACATGTTTCGGAAATGTTTATTGACGGTGCCATGTTCCATTTTCATGAGGAGTCGTGGGATGGCAGCAGTTTCAGCCCGTTAAAATACAACGGGGTTACTACCATCATCGGCCTAATGGTGGCAGATGTGGATGCAGTGATGGCGCGTGCCGTTGCAGCCGGTGCCACCATTACCAGCCCCGCCCAAAGCTACGATTATGGCTACCGCCAGGGCGGGTTGGTTGACCCCCTTGGTCACCGCTGGTTGATTGAGCAGGTGATATAGGGTGAGGCGTGGGGTAGACGGTTTAAGGTGTAAGGATGGAAGCCTAAAGTTAAACCATCGGCTTGCGTCTTACGCTTACGAGGCTTCCCTCCTCCCCCTTTAAATTACCCTTTGCCGTTAACTGCCTTGGTGCTATTTTTGGTGCCATATGCAGGCTTTTAACAATCCCCTTGTTGCGGTAGTGGTGCTTAACTATAATGGCTTGCATTATTTGCAAAAGTTTTTGCCATTGCTCCTCGATAGCGGCTATGCCAATAAAAAAATTTATGTGGCAGACAATGCTTCTACCGATGACAGTGTGGCCATGCTGCAAACGGAATTTCCACAGGTTGAACTGATACTGCTGGATAAAAACCATGGCTACGCCGGGGGCTACAACCTTGCCCTGGCACAGGTATCCGCCGACTACTACGTGCTGCTGAACAACGATGTGGAGGTTACCCCTAACTGGATTAACCCTATTGTTGAGCTGATGGAAAACGACCCCGCCATTGCCGCCTGCCAGCCTAAAATACTGCAATACAACAACCGTACTTATTTTGAATATGCCGGTGCCTGCGGCGGATGGCTGGATGCCCTAGGCTTTGCTTTTAGCCGGGGCCGTGTGTTTGATGTGTGCGAGGCCGACCACAGCCAATACAACCAACCCCAAAACATATTTTGGGCCAGCGGCGCTGCTATGTTTGTGCGGGCCGCGGCCTACAAGCAACTAGGCGGGCTTGACGGCTGGTTTTTTGCCCACATGGAGGAGATTGACCTTTGCTGGCGCATGCAACTGGCCGGTTACCGGGTAATGTGCCAACCACAATCTGTTGTGTACCACGTAGGCGGCGGCACCCTGCCCAAAGGCAACACCCGCAAGGTGTTTTTAAACTTTCGCAACAATTTGGTAATGATGGCCAAAAACCTACCCTGGTACCAAAAATTATACAAGCTGCCACTGCGTATGCTGCTTGATGTGGTGTTTGCCCTTAAAAACCTGCTGGCGGGCCAGCCCGCCCCTTGCAAGGCAGTGTTTAAAGCCCATGTGGCGGTGCTTGGCTGGATGATGAGCGCTAAAACCAGCAGCGGCCAGGCTTTTTACAAGGCGGGGAATAGGCCGCTTAATACACTGCAAGGCGTGTACAAAGGCAGCATCGTATGGCAGCATTTTGTGAAAGGTAAAACAACTTTTTTACAAATTGTTGATAACAAGTTTTCTTAATTATAGCGCAACACCTATTTTTGCGTACCAATAACAAATAACTATGGCACACGAAGTTGACATATACGAAGGTGAAAACATTAGGGGTAAAAAGGAATTCGGCTATAACTGGGTAAACTCTAGCCGCTTTTTGTTTTATTTACAGGTGCTGTTAACCGTGGCCTTTTTGTTTGGTGCCAGCTACAAACTGTACCAAATGCGTTATATGGGCAAACCCGATGTTGAGGTACAGAGCAGCAGCGAGTACACGCCGAAGTACAAATAAAAAATATCGGCAAAAATTTTGCAGTGTCACAAAACTTCCTATTTTTGCACTCCCAAAACGAAAAAAGCTCTTAAAGAAGGCATAAGCGGAAGTAGCTCATTTGGTAGAGCGCGACCTTGCCAAGGTCGAGGTAGCCGGTTCGAGCCCGGTCTTCCGCTCCAAGAAAAAATCCCGCAACGGCGGGATTTTTTTTCAGCATGCCACCCCAGTGTGGTGTTTGAAAATAGTTTTTTAGGTTTTACCAGTCTTTTAATGGATGCCCCGATGGTGGAACTGGTAGACACGCAGGACTTAAAATCCTGTGACCCGCAACGGTCGTACGGGTTCAACTCCCGTTTGGGGCACAAACAAAAAAGCAGCTATGAAAATAGCTGCTTTTTTTGTGGCAGCTAAATCAAGCGACAGTAGTGGCCTTATCAGTAAAAAATCCAGCCCCACAGCGCTTGCCTGGCCCTAAAATGACGCAAAAACAAGTTAAAGCAACTACCCCCTGCCCTGTTCCGCCCTTTAAATTTCAAAAAAAAGCACTTGCACAGGTGCCAGAGAATACAAAAGCATACGATACCAATTAACGTACTGCTAAAAAAGCTGTTTTATTGCCTAATCATGGAGAACAAAATAGTTGTCAACCTGACAAAATAAATTTTCGGCAACGGATTGCAAACCTATAATTTTGAAAGAGATTGCAAGCTGCCATCTGCGTATCGGAAGGAACTTACCCTGGGTGGTTAAAATGCCTAGCTGTTTTAACCAGCTTACGGTACCATTTTTCAAGAAACGAAATCGCCATTATATATTATCAGCAAAAACTTTAACAATCGCCGATAATCATTTAAAAAACAATAGCATGAAGACTATTTTCTCAAAAGCTTTATTTGGCGTGTTGGCATATAGTGTTTGTACCGTTTGTGCCCTGCATGCGCAAACAACTTTAACGCTTGATGTTACCCGGCCCGGTGCCAACGTAAGCCCAATGTTGTATGGGTTGATGACTGAGGAAATAAACCACTCCTACGATGGCGGCCTGTATGCCGAACTGATACGCAACCGGATATTTAAAGACAATAAAACAAAGCCGGAAGGATGGAGTTTGGTAAAGGATGATTCCTCAACACAGGCAAGTATAAAATTAATCGCCGCCAACGAAGACAATATTCCTTTAAACGAGCGGTACCACGCCATAAACGGTGCGCTGTCAACCTGCCTGATGCTTACCGTAGAGAAAGCCGGGGGCAGGGTAGGCATTGCCAACGAAGGCTACTGGGGTATTCCTGTTAAGCCTGCCACCCCTTACAAGGTATCGTTTTATATGAAGGGTACCGCCCGCACCGAGCCTTTCCGCTGGCCGTGGGAACCCAAGCCCAATACGCCCCCACTGCCCGACATTGACAACAATACCGCCGGGCCAATAACGGTTAGCCTAGAAAGCAATGACGGCAAAACGGTGTATGCCACCGGCACTGTTGCGCTGGAAAAGAGTATTTACTGGAAAAAGTACGCGCTTACGTTAACCACCGCTGCCGGTATAATGCCTACCAAGGATGCCCGTTTTGTAATAACCACCAACCGGGTTGGCTTATATTATTTTAACCTGGTGTCTGTGTTCCCGCCTACCTATAATAACCGTGGCAATGGCAACAGGGCTGATATTATGGATATGCTGGTTAACATGAAACCAAAGTTTTTGCGTTTTCCCGGTGGCAACTTTTTGGAAGGGCCGTTGATTACCGACGCTTTCCCCTGGAAAACAACTTTGGGTCCGCTTGAAAGCAGGCCGGGGCACAGGGGTTCGTGGGGCTACCGCCCTTCTGACGGGCTGGGCTTGCTCGAGTTTTTGGAATGGGCAGAAGATATGGACGCGCAACCGTTGCTGGCGGTGTATGCCGGCTATTCGTTAAGTGGCGACCATGTGGACGCAGGCCCGCTTTTACAGCCTTATGTGGATGATGCGCTTGATGAAATAGAATACGTAATAGGTGACACGACCACCTATTGGGGCGCAAAACGCGCTAAAGACGGGCACCCCCAGCCATTTAAACTGAGCTATGTGGAGATAGGCAATGAGGATTGGTTTGACAGGACGAATAGTTACGACGGGCGTTTTAACCAGTTTAGCACCGCCATAGCGGCAAAATACCCGCAGCTCACCTGCATTTCAACCATTGCAGATGCGCAATACCCCCAAATGAAAGTCACCACCGGTAAACGGCCCGCGGTAGTGGACGAGCATTATTACCGCAACGCTTGGGAAATGTGGGAAAATGCATCGCAATACGACAAATACGACCGCAACGGCCCTAAAATATTTGTGGGTGAGTGGGCCACGCGGGAAGGTGCCCCCACTACAAACCTTAATGCCGCGCTGGGCGATGCCGCTTGGATGACTGGTTTGGAGCGCAATGCCGACTTGGTGGTTATGTCGTGCTACGCGCCGTTATTTGTAAATGTCAATACTGGCACCGCCACCGCCCCCAAAGCATGGCAGTGGGATAGCGACCTGATAGGGTATGATGCGCTCAGCAGCTATGGCTCGCCATCGTACTATGTGCAAAAATTGTTCAGCCAATATTTGGGCAATAAAATTGTGCCCATAACCGCCGCAAATGTACCGGTGCAGTACCGCCCGCTCACCAAAAAAGACAGTGCGAACGGGGTAGCGGCCAAAGCAATACCGGCCCTGTTTTACTCGGCCACCATAAACGATACCACTGGCATTGTGTACGTTAAAGTAGTTAATACAACAGCCAAAAAACAAACCTTAAACATAAAACTTAACGGTATTACCAACAGTTTTGCCGAAGTAACCGTGGCCGTGATAAAAGGCGACAAACCAGAGGACACCAATACCCTGGCGAACCCCGAAAAAATAGTACCGCAAACCTCGGTTATAAAAGCGGTAAAACCTGTTTTTGCAAGGGCGGTAGAACCTTATTCTATTACGATATTGGAATTGAAACCGGGGCAGTAATTATTGCGCCAACTTAAAAAAAATTCAACCACTACCCGCTATTGGCTTTGGGTACCGATTGTTCTTCGCCTTTGTTGGGTGTTGTCACCAAAAACGATCATACGGGGCTGGCAATACGATGGAAAACTTGGTTGGTGAAAACACCAACAA
>Ga0208741_10000599_pt1 | contig 16428 bp, 9 predicted proteins | sample CryBogCBE03Jun09_FD_184576 | JGI IMG/M metagenome (GOLD analysis project Ga0208741, IMG submission 184576) | Freshwater microbial communities from Crystal Bog, Wisconsin, USA - CBE03Jun09 (SPAdes) | ecosystem: Environmental > Aquatic > Freshwater > Lake | place: Crystal Bog, Wisconsin, USA...
AGTAGCGTGGATATTGTTTCTTACGGCTATCCCTTTCCTGATTTATACGTTATTCTTTGGAGCTAAAATAAATGAAGGGAGCAGATGGATTCGCTTACCAATAATCAATATGACAGTACAAACGAGTGACTATGCTAGGCTCGCTTTGTTTATGTATATCTCGAGGGTTTTGAGTAGAAAACAAGAGGTAATTAAGAATTTTAAAGAAGGATTTCTGCCAATCATCATCCCTGTAGCTATTGTGTGTGTGCTGATTGCGCCCGCAAACCTGTCTACCGCTTTATTAACAGGGGCAACGTCCTTATTGCTGATGTTTATTGGACGGGTAAGCTTCAAACACATCTTGTTGGCAATAGGCGTAGCAGCAATCCCGATAGGTTTATTGATTTCAGTGGCGGTGTTGACACATAAAAACAAACCTGACACAGAATTGGTAGGAGAAAATGCGAAGGAAGAGAAGTCGAAGGGATTAATGGTGCGGGCTGGAACCTGGATAAAGCGGGTGCAAGATTTTATATATGCAAAGAATGAGGATGTGCCATATCAGGTGCAACAATCAAAGATTGCTATTGCAAATGGGGGGATATTGGTAGGACTTGGACCAGGAAATAGCAGGCAAAGAAACTTTCTGCCACACTGTTATTCCGATTTCATTTATGCGATCATCATTGAGGAATACGGGTTGTTGGGAGGGGCATTTATAATGATTGTCTACTTGATTTTCTTATTCAGGGGTATACGGATTTTCAGAAAGTGTCCTTATGCATTTGGTGCTTTTCTGGCGTTGGGACTCAGTTTTACTTTAGTAATTCAAGCCCTTGCAAACATGGCAGTATCGGTAAATATTGTTCCGGTAACAGGGGTAACACTACCCTTGGTGAGTATGGGAGGAAGTTCGTTTCTGTTTACGTGTATGTCCATAGGCATCATACTAAGTGTAGCAAGAAATGTAGAAATAACAGAAGGAAAGGTGGAACCAGAGAGTATTTTTGGAGAGAACCCCTCCGCCCCTGAAGGGGAATTAGGTCAATGACAAGGTGAAAGAGGCTGAAACTATAAGATTGGAAATGAGTGAAGTTAAAAATAGTCAAGGTGTTTCAAGTCCCCCTTTAGGGGCGGAGGGGTCTACACGTGTAGTTATTGCGGGTGGTGGAACAGGTGGACATATTTTTCCGGCAATTGCGATTGCCAATGCGATAAAAAAGATTAATCCTTCAGTAGAAATTCTCTTTATCGGGGCAAACGGAAAGATGGAAATGGAAAAAGTGCCGCAAGCGGGATATGAGATTAAAGGATTGACGATTGCGGGTTTTAATAGGAGTTCTTTGATTAAGAATATTGGTCTTCCCTTCAAATTGATTAAGAGCTTTTGGGAGGTTAGGAACATTTTTAAAGCCTATCAGCCAACGGTAGTGATTGGTGTGGGGGGGTATTCCACTTTTCCTGTGTTGAAATATGCTCAGAGCCAGGGAATACCCACTTTTATTCATGAGAGCAACTCTTTCGCAGGAAAAAGCAATGTTTTGTTGGGTAAGAATGCGACTAAAATATTCGTTGCCACCGATGGCATGGAGCAGTTTTTTCCAAAAAGTAAGCTACTTATTACTGGTAATCCGGTAAGAAGTGTTATTGCAGATTCATCCATCAAAAAAGAAGAGGCAATTACATTTTTTGGGTTGAAACAGGATAAGCCAACGGTATTAATTGTTGGAGGAAGCTTAGGTGCCAAAAGCATTAATGAGGCATTGGTTAGTTCATTGAAAAAGATAGAAAAGGCTGGGTTGCAACTAATCTGGCAAACAGGAAAGACCAACGCTGATAAGTACAAACAGGCGGCAAATGGGAATGATTCTATCTGGATAAATGAATTTATTACCCGCATGGAAATGGCTTATGCTGCAGCTGATGTGGTAATTAGCCGCTCTGGTGCGATGGCGGTTACTGAATTGTGTGTGGTGGGCAAGCCTTCCATTTTTGTTCCGTATCCCTTTGCTGCAGAAGATCATCAAACTGCAAATGCGATGGCGTTGGTAGAAAAGAAGGCGGCGTTACTGGTAAAGGATAGTGAGGTGAACGATATGCTGGTAGAGACTTTAATTACTTTATCAACAGATGAAGCTTTGAAAAGTGAGTTGAAGGCAAACATCAGTGCTTTGGCAATTACCAATGCGGATGAAGTGATAGCAAGGGAAATTTTAACCCTTAACCCCTAAAGGAAAATTAGAAAAGGGCGTGTTCTTTTAAATAAGTTATGTATAAAGCGTATAAGTTTTGCGACAGAAGTTATAGCTTTTATTACGAAAGCTGCAACTTATGCGATAAAAGCTATAGCAAACGCGGCAAAAGCTATAGCTTATGCAACAAAAGTTCAAGCTTAAGCGACAAAAGCTTTAGCTTAAGTGACAAAAGCTATAGCAAATGCGATATAAGTTTAAGCTTTTATGACGTAAGTTAAAGCTGTAGGGGTTAACATGATAAGGTATTACAGGTTTTGAATAAGAAAAGAAAGGATACAAATGAATGACAACAATAAAAATATCGGCGACTTGCTCTCTCCTTTAGGAGAAGGAGGTGCAGTCTATTTCATCGGCATCGGTGGAATAGGGATGAGTGCGCTTGCCAGGTATTTTCATTCAAAAAATTATAAAGTAAGTGGGTATGATAAAACTTCCACCGAGCTCACCCGGACTTTGGAGGCGAGTGGGATAGCAATTCATTACGAAGAAAACCTAGATCTGGCTCCAAAAGATGCAAAAGTGGTTGTGTATACACCTGCCATTCCTGCCAATCATGCCGAACTGGTTTATTACCAGCAGCATGGCTATAAGGTGGTAAAGCGTAGTGATATTTTGCAATGGATTACCGAAAGTTCTTTCAATATATGTGTGGCTGGTACACACGGTAAAACCACTACCACCACCATAACAGGGCATATTTTACGTCATAGCGGTTATGGTTGCAATGCGTTTTTGGGTGGTATTGCTGCCAACTATCAAACGAACTTCTGGAGTGATACCAACAATGTGGTGGTGGTGGAAGCGGATGAATATGACCGGAGCTTTTTGAAATTAACGCCTGATGTTGCCATCATCACTGCCATGGATGCAGACCATTTAGATATTTATGGAACGCCTGAGGAGTTTGGGAATGCCTTCATCCAGTTCTCTGAAAAGATAAAAGAAGGTGGGTTATTGATAAGTAAATATGGGTTGGAAAGGGATGCTGAATTTACTGTAGGCAATCACCTAACCTATAGTTTTAAGGATGAAAGGGCTTCGGTTTATGCAAAAGACATCAAGGTAGTTAATGGTTCTTACCTGTTTGATGTGGTGTATAAAGGGGAAACTATCAGCGACATCACTTTAAACATGGGTGGTTTGCACAACATAGAAAATGCTGTAGCGGCTTTTAGCGTAGCGAAGTATCTGGGCATAGAGGAAGAAAAGATTAAGGCGGCTGTGGCAGATTTTAAAGGGGTAAAGAGACGTTTTGAATACATTGTTAAGACAGAAAAGCAGGTGCTGATTGATGATTACGCGCATCATCCCGAAGAACTGAGGGCTTTGATAAGTGGCATCAGAAGTTTGTATGGAACAGAGAAGTTGACGTTGATTTTTCAGCCACATCTCTACTCCAGAACCAATGATCAGGCAGCAGAATTTGGGGTGAGTCTGAGTATGGCAGATGAAGTAATTCTAATTCCAATTTATCCTGCAAGAGAATTGCCTGTTCCAGGGGTTACAAGCGAGATGTTGTTAGATAAAATGACCATTACCAACAAGCAAGTGCTGGGTAAAAAGGAAATGGTAGCGTGGGTTAAAGCTAATAAGCCGGGTTTGATAGTGATGGCAGGCGCAGGGGATATAGATGTGTTGGTGGGCGAAGTGAAGAACGTTTTGTAATAGGGAATAAGTAATACGTTATACGATAAAACAATTAAGTTGAATTGGAAGAAAACGATAGTACAGGTTTTATGGGTGCTCATGGGAGTGGGTACTATCGTGCTGTTTGGTGCGGCAATGATTATTAAAAATCACAAGGCTTGTGCGGACATAAAAGTGGAGATTACGGGTGCGGATGAACATTTGTTTATAGATGAAAAAGATGTGAAGGATCTGATTAACGAGCATTCTATACTTGAAAATAAAAAGGTAAATCAGATTGATTTAAAAGCGATTGAAACAGAGCTGGAGAAGACGCCTTGGGTAAAGAATGCAGAACTATTTTTTGATAATAACCAGGTGTTGCAAGTTAAGATTCAGGAAAGGCAACCTGTAGGTAGGGTTTTTACAGTAGAGGGAAGCTCTTTTTATGTGGATAGCAGTGGCGTAAGGCTTCCATTAAGCGATAAGTTGAGTGCAAGGGTACCTATGTTCACCAACTTCCCGAGTGATAAAGCGGTGATGGCAACATCGGATAGTGAATTGTTAAGAGGCGTGGTAGAAATGGGCAAGTATATTACTGCCGACAGCTTCTGGAGAGCACAGATAGCACAGGTTTACATTACGCCACAAGGAACATTTGAATTAACACCAACTGTTGGTAACCAAACAATCATTTTTGGGGATGCAGATGATGTAGATAATAAGTTTAATAACCTCTATACCTTTTACAAGAAAGCGTGGTTGCAAAACGGAATAAACACCTATTCGAAACTGGATGTCCGTTTTGATAATCAAGTGGTAGCGGTAAAGAGAGGGGCCGAAATAAGTGTCGCGGATACTGCAAAAGCAAATGCAGCTATTCAGGCATTGATGATTGACAAAAGAAGTTTCACGGCAAAGGCTACAATGCCAGCGAAAGATTCAACGGTTCCAGTAAAGGAAAAACAGGAAAATAATTTAAAAACTAGTTTGCCTTCTAATAATAAAAGAAGAAGTAATACGTTCTCTATTGTGAAGAAGTCTAACCAAGTAAAAAAGTAATTAGATTGACATTGAATTAAAAATAAGTTTATGAGTATTAACGAGTCGCCCATTATTGTAGGATTGGATATTGGAACAACAAAGATTGCCGTAATAGCAGGACGTAAGAATGAGTTTGGCAAACTAGAAATCCTTGGTTTTGGACGCTCGGAAAGTAATGGCGTGCAGCATGGTAAGGTACTGAATATAGATCATACCATCAAGGCAATTCATCAGGCAATAAAGAATTGTGGAGACAATGCCCCCGATTTAGAAATAAATGAGGTTTATGTAGGCATCGCGGGTCATCATATAAAAAGCATACAAACTCGAGGCGATTTAGTAAGACAAGACCCTGAATTAGAGATTCAACGTCATGAGATTGAGATGTTAATCAGTAATCAGAAGAAAACTTTTATCCCTGCGGGGGATGAAATTATCGAGGTAATTCCACAAGATTATACTGTAGATAATATCACCAATATTAAAGACCCGATTGGATATAATGGGGTTAAGGTAGGTGCCAACTTTCACATCATTACAGGTGATAGAAATGCGATTAAGAATATTAAACGCGCTATCGAAAAGAGTTCTTTAAGTACCAAAGACCTTGTGTTACAGCCGCTGGCTAGTGCAAGTGCTGTAATGTCTGAAATTGATATGGAAGCAGGTGTTGCCATATTGGATATAGGTGGTGGAACGAGTGATTTAGCCATTTTTCAAGATGGAATCTTAAGGCATACTGCCGTGATTCCTTTTGGGGGAGAAAACATTACCAACGATATAAAAATTGGATTGGGTGTTTTGAAGAATCAGGCAGAAGCATTGAAAGTTCAGTTTGGAAGTGCTTTGGCTAATGAAGCCAATGCCAATGCTTTTATTACGATTCCTGGCTTGAAAGGAATGCCTGCAAAGCAAATAAGTGTAAAGAATCTTGCTGAGATTATTCAAGCAAGGATGGAAGAGATATTGAACTTCGTTTGCTTCGAACTAAAGAAAGTAGGCTTAGATGCACGCACTCTTTTAGGAGGACTCATCATTACAGGTGGTGGATCTCAGTTAAAACATCTGATACAACTAAGTGAATATACGACAGGCTTGAATGCACGGATTGGTCTTCCTAACGAACACCTTGCACCTAATCATTTAGAGGAGTTGAAGAAACCAATGTATTCTACTTGTATCGGATTAATTCTAAAAGGATTTAACGACTACGATAATCAGGTAAAACGCTATAACGATGCGAATCCGGTTAAGATAGAAAGAAAGGTAAAGGTGGTAGAAGTAACTACGCCTGTGGCAGTTGTGGAAGAAGTTCCTGTGGTAGAAGAAACAACCAAGAAAGGAAAGAAGAAAGAAGTGGTGAGTACGCCTCCGCCCATTGAAAAAAGCAAATTCTGGGATAAATTCAAAGGAAGTATTATTGATTTATTCCAAGAAGAAGAAGATAAAATTATTAAATAAACGAATTGGCCAGTTTGGCTGATATACCCAGAAAAAGAAAACAAATATTTAATCACTAAGTAATCCGCTCGTACCATGATTCATTTCGATTTGCCCAAGCAAAAATCTTCTATCATCAAAGTAATTGGTGTAGGAGGAGGTGGCAGCAATGCAGTAAACTTTATGTTTAGTCAAACAGTAGATGGTGTAGACTTTATTGTCTGCAATACTGATTCTAAAGCATTGGAACAAAGTAAAGTACCTAACAAAATTCAACTAGGGCCATACCTTACACAAGGTCTTGGTGCAGGTGCTAACCCCGAAGTAGGTAAAAAAGCTACTGAAGAAAGCCTAGAAGAAATAAGAAAGATATTAGAAGTAAATACCAAGATGGCGTTCATCACCGTAGGAATGGGTGGTGGCACTGGTACGGGGGGTGCACCCATTATTGCACAGGTTTGTAAAGAACTAGGTATATTGACTGTAGGTATTGTGACTACTCCTTTTAATTTTGAAGGACCAAGGAGGTTGGCAATGGCCGAAGAAGGTATCAAGGAATTGAAACCACACGTAGATACCTTACTAGTTATCAGTAATGACAAATTGCGTATGCAATATGGCAACCTGAAAATGCGTGAAGCTTTTGGTAAAGCGGATAACGTATTGGCTACCGCTGCAAAATGTATTACAGACGTAATCAATAGCCGTGGACATATCATTGTAGATTTTGCGGATGTATGCACTGTTATGAAGAATGGCGGTAGTGCTTTCTTGGGTAAATCAGAAGCAGAAGGTGAGAACAGAGCACAAGTTGCTATCGAAGAAGCATTGGCATCTCCATTGTTGAATGATAGTGATATTAAGGGTGCTAAATGGATTTTGATTAATATCAACAGTTCTGATAATGAAGATGAGTGTACGATGGATGAAATTGAAACCATCAACAATCACCTTCGTATGCAAGCGGGTCCTGATACCGATGTGATTGTAGGTATGGGTCATGATAATACCTTAGGTAACAAGATTGGTATTACTTTGATTGCTACAGGCTTCGACTCAAAAGATCCTTTTGCAAAGCCCGTTGTTGAGAAAGTAAAAGCACCAGAGCCTGAGAAGATTGTAATGACTTTGGATTTAGAAGCAAGATCTGCTGCACCGGTTGAACAACAAGAAGAGACAAAATCTATTGTAGAGATAGTAGAACCAGTTTCTTATTTTGCTACAGAAACACCGCTACCTACCATTGATGCACAAGCTCCTTTTATTTCATCAACAGAAGAAATCCTGTTTGCTGCTTCTGTTGTAGAAGAAACTAAAGAGAATGAAGATAGCACTAAGCTTTATTTCGAATTAAGCACAGAGATTACGGATAGTTATAAGCAGCCAGAAGTGATTGCAGAAGTGGCACCTGAGCCAGTGCCAGAACCTGAGCCAGAACCAATTGTGGATGAGTCTTTGCAATTTGTTTTAACAGAGAAAGAGGAAACTCCCGCTACTGGAATAATATCGAAGCCTACCAACATTTATGAAGAAATTCATAACCAATACAACAATTACTTACATATTAAGTCGCATCTTCATTTAGACGATGATAGTACTTCTACAACTCCTACAGTTACAGATACTATCGAAATTAAAGAAGAAAAGAAAGTAGAAGAAGTAGTGGTAGTTCCTCCGGTTCAGGTGTATCAACAACCGGTTCAGGTGGCACCAACGTATCAGCCTTCTGTTAACACACAGGCTGCAATTGGGGATATTGAGGAATCTTCTGAAATAGAAGATCAACGCAGAAAAGCATTAGAGCGGATTAACAAATTGAGGAACTTAAGCTTCAATATGAAGGATGCTGACAATGCTGATGACTTTGAAACAGTGCCTGCTTACATCCGTAAGAAGATGGATATGTTTGGCAATGCTTTTACTTCGGCAGAAAACTTCTACAGTAAGTACACCGTAGATAAAGAAGAAAACAAAACAGTATTCTCTGCAATTAATACGTTCTTAGATGGTAAGAAGCCAGATTAATTACTTTGATTGATTAAATATTTATGTCCCCTTTGTTTATAGCAAAGGGGATTTTTATTGATATGCATCTACTAATTGGATATAAACAGCCATAATTACTGTCCCATCCCTTCTGCTAATTTCTTTCTGCATTAGTGGCTTGATGGGAATCTAAAAAACAATTCTTATGTTTGTGCCATTACAAAAAAGGAAATGGTGTCTTCCTAATTGAACCGCCCTAAAAAGCTGATGGCGCTTGGTTTTGAATGTAAATGGACAGCATTTAATCAGGGAAATCATGAGTATTATCAAAAAAAAGTCATCAGGCAAAAAAGGGGTCTTACTGCTACGCATCTTCTTCAGGCAATATGCTGCTACACCCTATATACTTAAATGGCTGGTTATATGCAGCATCATAGGAACTTTCATTGGAACTGCCTCTGCTGGTTTCTTACAATCGTTGGATTGGGTGACTAACTATCGTGAATCGCATTTATGGCTGATTGCGCTGCTTCCTATTGGTGGTTTTGCCATTGGTTTACTCTATAAATCCCTAGGCAAAGACATAGAAGCAGGCAACAATCTACTAATTGATTCCATACATAACCCCAAAGAAATTATTCCCTTCCGGATGGCGCCATTTGTTTATCTAGGAACGATGGTTACACATATTCTGGGCGGATCTGCTGGACGTGAAGGAACTGCCTTGCAAATGGCAGGGGCTATTGCAGACCAGTTCAGCAAACCCCTCCGATTATCTTCAAGTGAACGTAAAATATTATTGATTAGTGCCATTGCAGGTGGATTTGGTTCTGTATTCGGAACGCCATTGGCGGGCGCAATATTTGGATTAGAGGTGTTTTTGATAGGCCGCTTGAAGTACGATGCTATCTTTCCTGCTTTTGCCACAGCCACCATCGCGGATTTAGTAACTAAACTCTGGAACACGCACCACACCCATTATCAGATAGATACAATACCCGCTATCTCAGCTTTGAATATTCTTTATGCCATCGTTGCTGGCATTGCTTTTGGCTTATGTGCAGCTACTTTCAGCAAGGTAATTCATTATATAGCGTGTATTTTCATATCAACAATCGCCTACCCTCCTCTTCGTCCATTTATTGGAGGAATCATAGTGGCGCTTGCCGTATGGGCTATTGGAACCACCAAATATATTGGGTTAGGTATTCCAACCATTGTCGCTTCTTTCGGACAACATCTTCCACCATTTGATTTTGCTTTAAAGATGGCCTTTACTATTCTCACGTTGGCAGCCGGATTTAAAGGAGGAGAGGTAACCCCTCTATTTTTCATAGGTGCAGCATTGGGAAATGCCTTGTCTTATTTTGTCCCATTACCTACAGGCTTGCTTGCAGGAATGGGTTTTGTTGCCGTATTTGCAGGTGCAACCAATACCCCTTTGGCTTGCAGCATCATGGCAATGGAACTTTTTGGGAGTAGTTGTGGGGTGTATGTAGCTATCGCTTGTGTGGTATCTTATTTATTGTCTGGCCATAACAGTATATATCAAAAACAAGTTATAGGCGAAGCCAAGCTAAAATCATTAACCCACCAGACAAATAAAACGCTAAAAGACCTCAGATAAAGAAGATAATAACAAATTTTCTTCATTTTCAGTTTACACATTTATATCATATCAACATTGGAATGAAATAAGATTGATTTAATGCCTCTTGAGGATGTAAGTTTTTAAATTCATATCTATTCAACGCCCTTAAAAAACAGTACTATTGTAATTACACCCTATATAGAAGTGACGTAGTTCACTCCAAATATGAAAACTTAATCAAAGAGTAGCACGATAAATCAAACGCTTCACTTTTATTCTTATTTGATCAAAGAATAGACCCTTTTTCCGAATTGTGGATGTTTTGTTAGCACTTTTGAAGCTCATTGACCTACAATTGTTGACTTTTTTGCTATTTATCCCTGTTAGCAGAGTTGGTTTGGTAAGATAGAAGATAGATGCTCTAGTAGATACAAACAAAAAGAGACTGCCTCAATTGAGACAGTCTCTTTACTATTTTGAGATAAAATGGGTTATCTTATGTAGTTGGGTAAGCAAGGCTACCGTGTTCTAATAAATCCAATCCACCTTCTTCAATGTGTTTTTCAACGCGAAGTCCCCAAGGATTAGGCAACAACTTGATTAAATACATCATGATAAATGTTACGATGAAAACTGCAATAGCAATTGTAAATGTACCAATTACCTGAGCCTTTAACACAGATGTACCGCCACCATAAAACAAACCAGCAACTGGAGCAGAGTTATCAGCACCTGTTGGACCAGTTGCACCATATTTTCCAGGAGCAAATAAGCCTAAAGAAATTGTACCCCAGATACCGGCAAAGCCATGCACTGGAACCGCACCGATAGGATCATCTATACGTAGATATTCTAACAATTGAACACCGTAGTAAACTACTAAACCTGCAACACCGCCCAAGATAACTGCTCCTAATGGATCTACCCAATAACAAGGACAAGTAATGGCAACCAGACCGCCCAATACACCGTTACAGGTCATGGCAAGGTCGAATTTACCTTTTGTTTCTCCAAACCAAAGAGCTAGGTACATAGCAACCATACCACCAGCACAAGCAGCCAATGTAGTATTAGTAGCTACGCGACCAATACCTTGCATATCTACTGCAGACAAAGTACTACCTGGGTTAAAACCGTACCATCCAAACCAAAGGATGAATGTACCAACTGCACCCAAAGTCATATTGTGACCGCTCATTGGTCCGCCACCATCGCGTTTGAAAATACGACCCAAACGAGGTCCAAGAACCAAAGCACCAGCCAATGAAGCAATACCTCCGATAGTATGTACCACTGTTGAACCAGCGAAATCTCTGAAGCCATTACCTAAACTTGGTAAGAAGTGACCTGTAGAACCCATGTTTGCCAAGAAACCATCTGGTCCCCAAGCCCAGTTACCAATGATTGGATAAATGAAACCAGTAATACCTATACTGTAAAGGATATCACCTCTAAAGCTAGTACGACCAATCATCGCTCCAGATACAATAGTAGAACAAGTATCAGCGAAAGCATATTGGAAAATCCAGTGTGCAATTACAGGGATACCAGTAGTAAGATACGTGTCTGGTGCACCTTGCAAGAAAAACCAGTGCTTACCAATAAAACCAAACCCGTCGCCGCTACCTGGGCTAAACATGAATGCGTAGCCAATAGCCCAGAATAACAGACCGCAAAGACAAGTGTCGAAAATACACTCCATCAAAACGTTTACTGTTTCTCTCTGACGAGCAAAACCTGCTTCCAACATTACAAAGCCGGCTTGCATACCAAATACTAAGAAGGCTGCTACTAGAGTCCAGATGGTGTTAGCAGTGTTCATTAACATTGTTTCGTGAGCAGTATAGGTTTCTCCAGCTGAAGCGGGAGTAGCTATCATACCAGGCAACATTTTCATGGCCGCCAAAACAACTAATAGACCTAGTATTTTTCCTGTAAAAAGCGTAATACCCAAACGCCAGTTAATCCTTCCTTTTGTTAGTTTCTTTAAGAAACTCGGGGCTTGTACAGTGTTAGTCAATTCCATAATAGAGGGGGTTTAATTATTAATAAATAAAAACAAATTAGAATTTGTATGTTGCGGCTAAGATGAAGCTAGTTGCAGATTTAGTAGATTTACCATCTTTGTCTGCGAAGATTGTATTTTTTGCATCATCCAGTCTTAATTCAGGAATCAAAGTAAGATTTGATAAGTGAATGTTTGCAGAAATTGTAGTAGCCATTATATTGTCTGCACCTGTTCCTTTAATGTTATCCTTATCGCTAAATAACTCTTCACGTAAAGTCCAACCAAGTTTGCTAGAAGGGTCATAAGTTAAATAACCTGCAAAACTGCTCCAAGATTTTGCTGAACCTCCTTTAGGAGTTACAGATTGTATTGTTCCATCGAAATTGAAACCCCATTTGCTGCTTAATACAAAGTTTAATACTAAGTCTTCTTGAGTAACACTAGCTCCAGAAGAATCGGTTCCACCTTGGAAATTCAAGAAACCCTTGATTTTATCATCTTTAGTTCCTGTATAGAACTGAGCGATTGCCATTTTATTTCCAGAAGTTGTTGTACTGAAGTCTGTAGGGTTAGCAACACCAACCATTAAACCAGACTTTGCGCCTAGAGTGATGTCAGCTTTTAAACCTGTGTGAAAAAAAGGCCCTTCAGTAAATCCATAGCTCATGCTGTAGTTACGGTTTGCATATGCATCCAATAACTCCCAACCAACATGTGTAGCCCATTTACCAATTGTGAACTTTAATTTACTAGTTGCTTGATAACTTACATAAGCCTGCTTTACGGCAGCTAATGACAACTGAGGATTTGAAACATCATTGTAAGAAAATTCAGCTGCCCTTCTGCCAAAGCCTAAATCTGCAGTTGCAGCAATCTTACCGATGCTATGATCAACACGAATTGATGCCATTCCTAATTCAAAGGAATTTGTAGAGTTTGTAAAACTTGTGATGTTGTTACCCTTTCCAGCAAAGTCATACCTAGTGTATGCATCAACTGAATAAGTAAGTGTTGTTGTTCCTTTTGTAGAATCCTGACTGTGTGCAGCAGAAAATACTGCCATTGCTCCAATTACTGTTAGTACTTTTTTCAACATGTTTTTTTTGTTTAAATTGTTAATAAAAAAATGAGAACTATTTCTTGTATTCACATCGCTTTGATCAGGAGCTTTGTAGATAAAGTTTGTAAACAATTCTCCGTTTAGAGACACTTGGTTGCTATGAAAAGACCTTGTAGCTACATATTAATATAGTAAGGCACTTTTAGAGTTGAGTTAGGAAATTGCATTTAAAATTTGCAATTGCACTAAATAAATTAGAAAAAACAGATAAGTTATAAAAATCCTATATATCAAAGAACAGGTATCAAATATGATTTTACTTAGATTTTTATCAAAAAAAATGATTTAAAAAATAACTAATTCATAAAATCGACTGCAAAATAGTGTTTTTTTTCAAATATTGAAATATTTTTTTAAATATATATTTTTTTTGTATAAGAATTGAGATTACAAATAATCATATTTACTATATAATACATGCCAGCAGTTACTTTGAATTTTTATTCTAAAAAAGTGTGATTAAAATCTTTTTTTCAAAGTTTTTAATGATTTTTTGGAAAAATTGAAAAAAAATGCTTCTTTTGGAGGATTAATCACTTAATTAAATTTTTATATCATGTCACTAAGGTTTGATGCAATTACAAAGCTTACAGATGAGGTTGAAGCCAATGGCTCAAAATCGTCTAAGATTACAGCCATTTTTGGCGAAAATGTATTTACTCTCAAAACAGCAAGAGAGTATTTGAGCGATGATGCTTATAAAAGTCTTGTAGGAAGTATTAAAGGTGGAAAAAAAATTGACAGGGCAGTAGCTGGGCAAATAGCTAATGGTTTGCGTGCTTGGGCAGAGAGCAAAGGTGTAACTCACTTTACACACTGGTTTCAACCACTTACTGGTACAACTGCAGAAAAGCATGATTCTTTCTTCACGTTGAAAAGCGATGGTACCGCTATCGAAGAATTTGATGGTGCAGCATTAGTTCAACAAGAGCCAGATGCCTCATCTTTTCCAAATGGAGGTTTGCGTGCAACTTTTGAAGCTCGTGGTTATACAGCTTGGGACCCTTCTTCTCCAGCATTCATTATAGAAATAGGTCATGGTAGAACACTTTGTATACCAACTATTTTTGTTTCATACACAGGTGAATCATTGGACTATAAAGCTCCATTGTTGAAAGCTTTGGAAGCATTAAATAAAGCGGCTGTTGATGTTGCTCATTACTTCGATAAGAATGTAACTAAAATAACTGCGACTTTAGGTTGGGAACAAGAATACTTTATCATTGATGAGGCTTTAGCAAATGCCCGTCCTGACTTGGTTCAAAGCGGACGTACTGTATTTGGAGCTGCTCCTGCAAAGGGTCAACAATTAGAAGATCATTATTTTGGTTCTATTCCTGAAAGAGTTTATGCTTTTATGAGGGATTACGAAAATGAAGCTTACAAACTAGGTATTCCTTTACGTACTCGCCACAATGAGGTTGCGCCTGCTCAGTTTGAGTGTGCACCTATTTTTGAAGAAGTAAACATCGCAGTAGATCACAATACCTTATTAATGGATGTGATGAGCCGTGTTGCTAAACGTCACAAACTTAGAGTGTTGTTACATGAAAAACCATTTGCTGGTATCAACGGTAGTGGAAAGCACAACAACTGGAGTATGGCTACTGATACTGGTGTTAACTTGTTAGCACCTGGTAAAACGCCAAAAACCAATTTGATGTTCTTGACATTCTTTGTAAATACAATCAAAGCGGTTCATGACTATGCAGATATTTTGAGAGCATCTATCGCTTCTGCTCCAAACGATCACCGTTTGGGTGCAAACGAAGCTCCTCCAGCAATTATCTCTGTTTTCGTAGGTCAATACCTATTTAAAGTATTGGAAGAAGTAGAAAGCCGTGTTGGAGACAAGTTTGATGAGCAAGATGAAGCTATCCTGAAATTGGATCTTCACAGAAGTATCCCAGAATTGTTATTGGATAATACAGACAGAAACCGTACTTCTCCATTTGCATTCACAGGAAACAAATTTGAATTCCGCGCTGTAGGATCTACTGCAAACTGTGCTAACCCAATGACTGTTTTGAATACTATCATCGCAGAAACGTTGAAAACATTCAAGAAAGATGTTGATGCTTTAATTGAAAAAGGCGAGAAGAAAGAAGTTGCAGTTATGCAAACTATCCAACGCTATATTGTTGAAAGCAAAAAAGTATTGTTTGAAGGTGATGGTTATAGTGAAGAATGGCACAAAGAAGCTGAAAAGCGCGGATTGCCTAATTTGAAGACAACTCCTGTTGCTTTAGATGCAATGGTTACTCCGAAAGCTAAGAAGTTGTTTGAATCAAATGGCATCTACACGCACAGTGAACTGGAAGCCAGACACGAAATTGAACTAGAAAAGTATCTGAAGAAAGTTCAGATTGAAGCTAGGGTAATGGGCGATTTGGCATTGAATCACATCATTCCTGCTGCTGTAAAATACTTGACTCAATTGGCTAGCAACATCGAAAACTTGAAAGCTGTTGGTGTTCCTGAAAAAACTTACAGAAGTCAGTTGGCTATTTTGAATGAAGTAAGCGAACACGTAAACATCATTTATGAGCAAGTAAATGAAATGGTGGAAGCTAGAAAAGTAGCTAATGCACTTCCTGATATCAGAGAAAAAGCAATTGCTTATTGCGATGATGTGAAAGGTAAATACTTCGATATCATTCGTTACCATGTAGACAAATTAGAGTCTTTGGTTGATGATGAAGAATGGACATTGCCTAAGTACAGAGAAATGTTGTTCTTAAGATAATATTTCACTTAACTAAATAAAAGAAGCCTCGCATACTATCATGCGGGGCTTTTTTTTGTGGAGTTGATTCTTGAGAAAACCGAAAAAGAAGCATTTGTATAATAAAACTTTCATTACACAATCGTTTTCGCTAAAATCAGTTTATATAAATATTAATTGGATACTTGTTTGCCCTATTTTTGCGACGCATCGTAAAAAAGGGTGCTTACCTTATTATGTCAGTATTAGTAAATAAAGATTCTAAGATTATTGTTCAGGGTTTTACCGGAACAGAGGGTACTTTTCACGCTACGCAAATGATTGAGTATGGTACCCAGGTAGTGGGTGGCGTTACGCCAAACAAAGGTGGCACTTTACATTTGGATAGACCCGTCTTCAACACTGTGGCTGATGCCGTAAAAACTACTGGTGCCAATGTAAGTATCATTTTTGTTCCACCCGCATTTGCGGCTGATGCAATTATGGAAGCTACCGAAGCTGGTATTGCCTTGGTAGTTTGTATTACAGAAGGTATTCCAGTTCAGGACATGGTGAAAGTTAAGAATTATTTACTTGGAAAGCCTACCCGCTTGATAGGACCAAACTGTCCTGGTGTAATTACTGCCGATGAAGCTAAGGTAGGTATCATGC
>Ga0208741_10000603_pt1 | contig 16336 bp, 20 predicted proteins | sample CryBogCBE03Jun09_FD_184576 | JGI IMG/M metagenome (GOLD analysis project Ga0208741, IMG submission 184576) | Freshwater microbial communities from Crystal Bog, Wisconsin, USA - CBE03Jun09 (SPAdes) | ecosystem: Environmental > Aquatic > Freshwater > Lake | place: Crystal Bog, Wisconsin, USA...
GTTTCAGTTTCTCCACCTTCGTAAGAAGTTGAAGTTTCTTCACTTGATTCACCGTCTTCATCGCTAACAGTTTCTTCTTCGTAATCACTTTCTAAAAGTGACTCTTTTATCATCCCGTTAATTTCTTCTACCGCTACAGTACGAAGTATTTCTTTGGTATTGTTTTTTAAAGCCTCTTGAATTTTTTTAATATCCAATAATGCTTCTTCTACAACTGATTTTTTTTCTGCCATTTTATTTTCTTTAATTTTAGTGATAAATGATTAAGTATTACCCACTTACATAATAAATATGTGTTATTTTATGAAAAATCAATTTTTATAAAAAATATTATAAAATATCTAATAAGAATTTATCTAAACCCTCATTAAGATTTGATTTATTTACCTTAGTATAGCTTTCTACATATGGTCTAGCTTCGTTTCTGTTTCTAAACATCCATGAACCAGGAGTACTTGGTGCCGTAACAATATCCCAACAAATTAATTCAAAATCATCTTGAACTATAAACGTTCCATTGTGTTCCTCTAATGAACCAACACCTCTTGACGATACACCAATCATGTATTTATGTCTTAGATACTCAGCAACTAAATCACCTTTAGTTGAAACAATACCCATATTGACATATCCTTTAGTCATAGGAATTTCCATCTTACCCATAAGAGTATGACCTTCCCACCATGTTTCAATAATATTGTGTGATATTCTATCTCCAGATATTATAGATGACTCTGGGTGGTCTAATTCACCTAAAGCCCTTCTATTACGGATAGCGTCTTGATATATTTCGTTTTGTGTTTTTAATATTTTTTCAGGATATATTCTACCATTTCTATTTTTAACACCAAATTTTTGTAATACAACATAAACAATTAAACTGTCTGCATCACCATGGTCCTTAGTATTTTCAAACTCACGTAATAAGTTTACGTTTCTAGGTTCCATTGGTGATATATATCCAGCATCTTGCTCAATTAAATAACCAAAACCACTTTCTCCAGCTTTTAATATTCTTATGTCCATAATATTTTATTATAATAAATATGTACAGGAATAAAAAAAGCCTCAAAAATGAGGCTTTTAGTTATTTCTTTCTTTTATTGAATTTAAAGTATTTGTTTTTCTCAAAACACTTATCAATTACGCATTCGGTTAAATCATCAAGAAATGGCTTTATATCTTCGGAATTTATAGGTATTTCATTTTTTGTATAAAGCGTTATCTCACAATTAGTGAAACTTTTTTTAGACGACCTTATACCAGATTCCCTAATATCAAAATCAACAATCGTTCTATTATTTAAGAACGGGGTAATATCTTTATCCAACTTATGAAATATTGTTTGGCGAATGCTTTTATCAATATCTCTAATAACCCTATGATAATTAATCTCATCATCATAATCTGGTTCGGCCCATGTTGATATGTTAATATAAACCGCCTTGTTGTTTTTGTTGTTTACGCTTCCGTAAGTTACATTGTAATTTCTAAATTCATTGTTCTTTAATTCTTTCCCTTTTTTCATACCTGGTATTTTTTGGTATAATATAACGAAAAAAATTGATTTGGTCAAATATTATTTAAATAATTTAAATCCTAACGCAACGATAATACCCATCACAATTTGGATAAATGTAAATATAGCAACTGCCGCAGTCCATTTACCTTTCTGTTCGTATATTTCATCCTTAGCTTGCTTCATTTGCGCTGGGGACCAAACATCATTAACCTTCTCAATCCAAATTTTATGGTCTGAAACATTTTTTTCGGTATTCTTAAATTCAGAAAGTACAACATTCATTTCTTTAAAATGAGAATGAATATCTTCTCTCATTTTTTCATAACTTTCGTTAAGTCTCTCAAGTTCGCTAAGAACTAATTTGCTGTAATCATTCCAAGTTTCTTCTGCTGGCATTTTCTTTAATTGTTTTTGTTTAATATTATTCTTTCATAGTCGATTACACTCCTCACCTCATCTAAATTCTGAATCTTAGTTATCAATCTTTTAATTTTCTCAAGAGTACTTTTGTGTTTCACAATTGACTCATTTCCGTATTTTACCAATTCATCCGACAATACCCTTAATTTTTCGATGTTCTCATTTGGTGTTTTGTTTGTAACCATAAATTTGTTTTGAAATTTTTAACTGTTAATCAAATTGTTCTTCAACTCAATTAACTTATATACTTTAGTCGTAAAGTTATCCTCATTCAATTCAACTGTTTGCGTTAATTTTTCTTTAGCTTGTAATAACTTACCCTTAGTATCTTCAGTTGATTCTTTTAACATAGAATCAATTAACGCAATACACTCACTGGCGATAGTTGAATAAAAATCTTTCTTTTCATCAAGACTAGAATTTATCAACATACTTAGTATTTTTCTATCAGCCTCATCTAATGAACCATATTTTTCATTAAATTTACCCAACATTAAATTTGTAATTACGCTATTTGGTAAATCAAAACTTTCGTTTACAACTTTCTTTTTGTTATTATTGATAATATGCTTAGTAACCTTTTTAATATTTTCAGTTATGTTTGCAACATTTTCAGGAACTCTTTTGAAAAAAACTAAATTAGATATTGATTCGTGTAAATCACTTAATTCATATTTCGTATCTGTTGGCTTATCGCCAAGTAAATCTAATAACTTTTTATTCTCTTTAATAATGTCAGACTTTTTAAATTTTTCTAACAATTTTAGATTTTCGGAGATAAATAGATGACTAGATATTACATCATCGTCAACCCATGTTTCAATATTATTATAGACTAAGAATTGAGTCCTTAATATTTCACTTTCTTTTATTGTTTTTAAATACTTTTTAAATAATGACCTAGATTTGGCATCCTTTTTAGAAATACCTTCTGCTAATACATTATTAAAAATATTCATTATTTTACCAAAATTCTCCATTCTTTTTATTTAATTATAAATATCATTATTCCCCACGAAAAGCAATCTTATTTTAACATGTCATCAATGTCTTTAATCATCGAATTAACTGTTTCATTGATTTTAACGTTCTTATCAATGATTTTAACGCTATCAACTGATTTTTCAGCGTGGTCGACTGAATCAATTAATTTTGTAAAGAATCTATTGTTATACTTTTTAGACCTACTAGCTAATTTTTCATTTAAAATTCGCTTTTGTTCAGTTAAAAGAGCATTAATTTTATTTACTTCTTCATCAGTAGTTGCTTTAGGTTCCGCACCAGCATCAGATGGTTCCGCACCAGCGTCTGTAGGTTCACCCCCTGCTTCACCACCTTCAGGTGCACCATCAACCTCAGTCTCACCTTCTTCACCTTCGTCACCAAAATCTAAATCATCTGGTGATACACCACCGCCGCCGAAGCCACCGCCTCCGCCACCGATAGCACCACCGCCACCTTCACCACCTTCTTCTGGTGGAGCACCACCACCTTTAAGGGCCAATTTCATATCACCATAAATTCTATCAACAATATCAAACATACCAGTATGCTTAATAACATTAGCTGAATTAGCCAATTCTGCCGCAGCAGCTTTTTCCATTCTTTGTTCTAACAAGTCTTGTTTAATATCATTATCTGACCAACCAAATATTTCTCTTCTAGCTCTAGTCATTGACATAGCACCAAAACCATTACCAGCATCAGATACAGCATCTTTATATAGTGTCATTTTTAATTGTAGATGCTCAATTTTAAGCATTTCAGCTTGAGTTGAAGGATTATTCAATGTAAGCGTAAAATTGTCTAAATCCTCCTCAAAACCTAATAGGTATAAATGGATAATAACAATCTTATTAAGCTCTTGTAACATCGCTTGTTGAATCCTATTAACAGTTCTTGAAAAACGAATATCTTGTAACGCTAAATTCTTACCCTCACCAGTAGTATCATCAAAACCTAAGAATGGCTTTGGAACCCTTAAGGCTGTAAATAACTTTTTTTGTAGATATTCAATATCGGCAATTTGGTCAAGATTAGCTGCACCTGGTAACGTATCAATCGGATTTGGTGCGTCCTCACTTCTCACAGGTATAAAGTAATCTTGGTCATTACTCAATTGATTATATCTTAAATCCACCTGACCAGTTTGAGGGTCAACCATCGGTGTTCTTTTAAATCTATTAGCTATTTCATTTACATATGCCGCAACGTCTTTATCATCAATGTTACCAACATATATTTTATAAATTCTTCTTTCTGGGGCCCTAGTAACACGGTAAACTAACATGGCATCCTCAGACAATAATAATTGTTTCCAAATTCTTCTAGCCTTTTCAAGCATTGATGTACCATAAGGTAATCTTCTATCATCACCTAATAATCTAAAGTGAGCAATTTGCCAAGAATTAAATTCAACATCACGGCCTCTCCAGTAAAATTTAGTTTTATCAGTTGTGTAATCTTCACTAGAGGATTGAGAAATCATATCAAATAACCCACCATCTCGTCTTTCCATTTCATAGTTTGGCATCTGTTTAGCACCTATAACACCTTGTTTTTCATCAATGTTTAGATAAACAAAGTTATCCCCGTATTTACAAGTGTTTCTGGTCCACATAGGTAAAGAAGTATGTATATCTAATCTATTAAACATTAAATCTTCAATTATACCCTTAACCCTTTTACTATCAGAATAAACGTTAATCATCCTACCATCATTGTTTAATGTTGTAGATTCTTCCATCATAATATCTAATGCCGCAGCTATTTCTGGGTAAAATTCCATAGCCTCAAAATCTGAATAAGAACCAATACGTGTTGTTTCATAGTTTACCGCTTGTTGAAATAAACCATGTTCAACCTTCTTCCACATTTGCCCCAAGTACTTATTTTGTTGTGCTTGTAACTTAGCAGTTTCATATTCTTTCTTATCAGTAGTTTTTAATAAAACATCTTGACCGATGTTATATCTTTGTGTTTGTTTCGCAGGTTGTTGCGGTTTGTTTTTTATTCCGTTAGGTCCTAATATCTGACCAATCGCTTGGAAAACAGTTAAATTTTTATTTGCCATTTTTTTTATTTTATTATAGGCTTTTTATTACTAAAATAAAGGGTTACTGCACATATCCACATTCAACATATGCAACCTTTTCAAATTCATCTAATTTAGTATTAAAAATTATGTCGTAACAATAGGTGGTTATATAATCGCCACCTTGTGACCCAGCTGTGGCTTTACAAAATTCAATAGCCACAATAGGTTCAATTTTAGTATTATTTTTTTTCGTTGGCTCTTCGGGTGTCCAAGTATATAAAATAGGGGTAAAGCCCTTCTCTACAAATTTTCCAATTTTTCTTTCTTTCATGTTAAATTATTTTGTTCCACTAAATAACCATAAATATTGTCCAGTTGGGTCTTGCATATTTCTAGCAACAATGGGACTAAATTTAGGCTTAGGTAATTCTTTTTTTTGTCTTAAATCCCTTGGAACAAAACCTGTTCCACGTGAAACATTTGGTTGTTGTATTTCCGCACCAACAGTTAACCAACTATCAAGCATAGCCTTAGCTTGTTTTTCAACCTTTTCTAAATTCTTAAAGGAATGTTCAACAACCCAAAGACACATAGCCAATGACATTACTAAATCATCATGATAACCATCCATGTGGTCTGGTCTACCGTTTTTATAGATGAAGGTTTTAATTTCATTAATTAATCTTGTTGACCTAATTTTAACAACGTTATTTCTTACTTTTTCTTCGAAATTCTGAATCATTGGAAGACGAACGGTACCGATTTGAAACCCTGGGGTTTTTTCATCCTTCTTAAAACCATCTAATTGCCTTTGTTTTTCCTTACTTGATAATATTTTACCGTATGGAACCTCATAATGTAATCTCTTATAACCAAACTCTAATAGTTTCAATATTGTTGTTACACCCATACCGCCAGTAATATCCACAACAGTATATGCTTTATATAATTCACCATATTCGTAAACTAATTGTGCTAATAAATCTGGTTGAATCTTACTTTGGTACTCCATTACTTGTTCCATAGTAGTAAAATCCAACATTACAATAGTTGAAGAGTCTTCACCATCACCTCTAGCTACGTCAACACCCATGATGTATTGATGACCCTCTTTTGGTTGTTCCCATATCCAAACTTCATTATCAGCACCAGTGATAAATTTTGGTTCCATAACGTTTAATAACTCTTGAGCTTGAATATCTTCTTCATTAACAACGTTACCACCAGAACCAATAAATGATACATCAAGTTCTTGTGCAATCATTCTTGAATCATTATTCATACCACGGCACATATCTTCATACCATGAGGATGTTGGTTTATAACCTTGTTGTATCTTTTCTTTATATGAATCAAATGTAAATTCATATTCGTAAAGTACTTCTTCATCTTTTAACCATCTAAGGTCCTTATTATACCTTAAATCCTCGTACCATTTCATTTCAATTATATTGAAATTATTCTTCTTAGCTTTTGACTGAGAATATGTTTCATAATATAATTTGTCCATACCATTTGGTGTTGAGATAAGCGTAGCCTTACCACCCGTACCCAACGCAGTCAATGCCGCACCAAATACTTCAGCACCATTATCAATGTATGCAGCTTCATCCATTATTAAATAAGTTGGAGTAAAACCACGAAGAGCATCCTTAGATGTAGCAACCGCTTTAACACGACTATTATTAGGGAGTTTTAATTCACCTTTAGCATTGGTTAAAAAGATTTCTTTACTTTCGTTCTTAGCGTTGCCATAATAATCTGGCCCCCATACCCATCTTGGAATTTGACTTAAAAAGTCTTTAATTTTAGCTAAAAATTCAAATGCTAATTCTTGTTTATTAGCAATAATCAATATCGCCTCTGGGTTATTTTCATCGGCAAATGCAACTTTAACAGATAAATAAGCAGCTGTTGTGGTAGAAACCCCAGCTTGTCTTGGTTTAGTTACTAAATTAAATCTGTGTTTTTCGTAACAATTAATAATTTCCTTTTGTCTAGGAAAAAGCTTAAATGGCACGAACCCCTCTTGTGTCTTATCAAAAGTTTCCAGATATGTTTGTATCGCATAAATGGGGTTTGAAAGACATTTTCCGTATTCTAATAATATTTCTTGCTTAGTTAACATACTAAATAAATATGCTGAAAAGCAATAAAACAAAAAAGGCACTCAATTGAGTGCCATTTTTTATAGGAAAAAGTCTATTTTAAAATCATCATCTTCAGTACCACTTGAATCTGTCTCATCAAGTGCGTTGTTAAATTCTTCTTCTTGAAATTCACGTCTGACCTTATTAACAACATCGGTAATTATCTTCTTACCTTGTTTAGTACCAGCTAGTATCTCTTTCATTTGTCGGTGAAACTCCTTTGCTGGAAGCTTTACCAATTCAGAATAAATATGGTGTTTTAAATCAAAATCATCTGGTTCAATCATCTCAGCAAATTTACCCCAAATAGCTGGACCAATTCTCATATCCCAAGGTTCAGCTGCTAAGAAATCAGCCTTATTAATAACAAACTTACCTAACTTTTTATCTTTAGGTAAACCATGTGCTGATAATAATTCCATAACCCCTTTAACTATTTCATGAACTAATACTGGAAAAACTAGTGCTTGCGCAAATATTATCGCTTTAGGATTTTCTTTGGTTGGGAATTGAACCCTAACAACACCACCATTTACACCTTTATCCATCTCAGGGATAACATAATACATGTAATCGGCAGCGGCCATCATTTTAGCATATCTATTTGGTAATTTAGGGTTAATTTCAGTTAACTCATCATCAACCATATGAAACATATGATTACATTTTTTTGCCGCACCTTGTGTCATAGCATTGGTAAATCTTCGTTTATAAACTTCTTCGTTAGCGTTCACAATATCATCATGGGAACCAAATTCCATTTTATCAACAGGCATTGGTTTAGGGTTCTTAACAGTACCTTCAAGATTAATATCATCGGTTAATTCAGCTATTATCTCAACAGCATCCTCACTCATATCATATTCATCACGAATCATCTTAATTGCTAATTTTTCTAGTTCCTTTTTGTGTTTTGATTCAATACTCATAGTATCCGCAACCATTGGCATCATATTTTGAACCAAATCAGTATTATCAATCGTATCAACGTCAAACGCTCTTTTATACCTATTAACAACTTCATTAAAACGCTCACCCATTACTTTTTCCTCAAAAGTATATTCATCACCCTCAGGTAATGCTGGATGTTTACCCAATGAATGCTTTTGTAACCTTAAATCTTCTTCAAGTTTAGGATTCATCCTCTCTACCATACCTTCAGGGTATAATATACCTTCATTTATCCTCTTCTTTAAACTTACAGTTTGACTCTTAGCAAGAGCTAAGGCAACTATTTTTTTATAATCACTCATTATGTTAAATCTTTTACTTTAATTGTTTTTATTACGTGTCTAGTTTCTTGGATATTACCTTGTTGACCATTAGCTGGTTTAGCGTTCAAGTCTTTAAGTGTTGCAACAACTTTAACTAAGTCATTTCTTTTAACACCAACCATTTCAGCAAAAGCGGCGATAACCTCCCTTTGAGCAACTGGTGTTTTTATCGTTTCTATTATTCCAGCTGGTATTTTCTTTTTAATCATATCCATTAATTGCTCAGCTTTGAGAGCCATTTGCTCGTCATTTTCCTGACCATTAATTTGTTGGTCCTCTGACATAGCCTGTGGTTGTTGTCTTTTACTTGAACCAAATAAAGCTTCATCAACGTATTTCTTAAAATCTCTGACACCCATGTACTGTTCATCTTCACCCATTTGTGCTTTAGCCAATTCTGAGATGTCTTTAAATTTTCTTGCCTTACCAGTTTTTCTGTTTACAATAAAATGCTTATAACCAACAAAATTAGGATTACTTTGTGTCTTTTCAGTTGTATCACTTGCTGGATTTAAAACATCCGCTTGTGGTGCTTCTGGTTCAACAACACCTTCTTCATTTGTAAATTGTTTATTATCCATAGACTTTTCAAACTCTGAAATATCGTGTATAATATTCTCACCAGATTCATCCATTTCATCTAATGAATAAACACCCATAACCTTCTCATTTTCTTGCGTTAAGGCCCTTACAATTTGATATTTTTTACCATTTAAAGTGAATGGTTGTGACACCTCATCGTTTTCGTCTAATACATCAGATAAATAAGATAATTTTTTTGGCTTCATTGCTGTATCTTCACCGACTATATTAATGTTTACATCATCACCTTTTAATTGAGGTATAACCTTAGTTAATTTGTCTTGTTTGACATTTACTGTAGGTTTTTTAACATCCCCAGTGTTTGATGTTGAACCTTGAACAGAAGATGTTGGATAACTTTGTATTCCAGTATCTAATGCACCTTCTTTAATTTTGTTTTTGTTTTTCATTTTTCTTTGTATTACTTTCCAATATTAGGTCTTTTTCATAAAGCTTCGCTTCAACATCTTCAATTGTTTCACCGAATTTAAAACATAAACGAAAGTCAGGATATGAATCATAAGCATTTATATTCTCCCATGCCAGCGCAATCACACCGTCAACCGCATCCCAAACAGCAAATGTATCACTGTTTTGTACTACATCTAATATTAATTCAGATTCTAATTTACCAACGTATTTTATATAAATATCATGTGGTGGTTCAGGTCGGCCAGATGCTGGAAAAGTATCCCATTCATCACCGTCAATATCTTTAATACTATCGGAAAAGATAAATTCATATATGTAGTTACCCTTATAATCCTTACCAACGTGGTTTACGTATATTAAAAACAAATTTTTCATTATTTAATAGCTTTTGGTGCTGGTTGAACACTAGGTGTTACATCAGGTAAAAAGGGTGCGTCCTTTCTACTTGGTTTTTTTATTGGTTGTTCTTTTGGCTTTGTTGGTGCCTCTTTTGGTTTTACCAAAGGTTGTGTCATCGGTTCAGTCATTTCAGTTAATTTTTGTTTGATTATATCTACAAATATACCACTATTTTTTGAATTAATCAAGTTATTTTTCGACTCCTTAACTGGAACACAATTTGGTACCTCTCTCCCATCCTTTTCTTTAGTCCCTAATTGTTTATAACCTTTCCAACATGGCTTCATTTCATCTAATATGTCATTAGAACCTTCTTGGAACATATTATTCTTTTTTGGTGTGTGTAAAAATAAATCCTCAGTTTCAAACATACCACCAGCTCCACCGCCACTAGTACCACCAATAGCTCCATCAGCACCACCGCTACTTGCTCCGTCACCAGTACTACCGCCAGTTGATGGACTTGTTATAGGTGCATCATTATTATTTGAATCATTATTATCATCAGGTTCGTCATCTTCCATGCCAGAACCCTTAACTTTTTTAATAATATCATTCTGGTCCTTCTCATCCATCTCACCAGTATGTGTAGCGGATAATAATGAATTAACGGCAAATTTCTCCAATTCAAAATCTGGTTGTCCTTGATTTTGATTGTAAGTTCTAAGGGATTGACCTAGTTTACCAGTAAGTTTTTCTATGTATTTTTTTGGGTCAGATTCTTCATCTGCATCAACGCCAGCATCAAATGGTTGTTTTTCCAATGGATTATCAACTGGCCCAGCCTCAGGTTCGACTGGTGGCTGAACAGGGGATTGTTCAGGTTCCGCACCTAAATTATCATCTTGTGGTAATTCAGGCTCAGCAGCTGGAGTTTGGGTAGCTTTATTACTACCCAACTTCAACTTATATTTTGTTTCATTTATTTTCTTTTCGGAATTTTTTTTTTACCTAACGAATCAATAACGTCATCCATAATGTTGATTGACCTAGCGATAGATAATTTGTTTTCATGAACAGGTAAAAGACTAATTGGTTTTGGTTTAGGTATAGAATCTTCTTCCATCATATCTTGAACTGCTTGATTAAATTCATCTAATTCATCTAATTCAAAAGTTTCTGGGTTACGTCCTTGCGCATTAGCTGTGGCATAGTATAAATCCTTTCCCTTTTCAGCACCATATTGGTCAGCAAAATTGTTCATTGCTGGTTTATCAAATTCTTCCATACCATGCATACCACTTGGCATTGAAGGACCACCGCATTCAGTACATAAACCTTCCATTACTGGTGCATGACAACATTCACTCATTTCATGACCTTCCATGTTACCTTCATTAGAAAAACCATTTCCTTGAGGTGAATAGAAGTTCGCAACATCTTCCTTTAATAATTTGTCATCTTCAAACACGTTAATGTTTTCGGACACACCATAAGCTTCTTTAAGACTATTAAATTTAAGATTCAAATGCTTAAGTGCTTTCGCATATGAGCTATAAGCTTCTTGCTTAATATTTTTTAAACCGCCAATATAGGAAAAATCTTCAGTAACTATATTCTTGGTTTTATTTGTAACCTTAATGTAGTATTCATGGTTTTCTCTAACAATACCGTAAACTTTACCATCTGGTCCCTTCTTAGTTAATTCAACTACAGAAGTTCTCTTATTCTCATTGATTGGCGTTATACCCATCAATTCTTTCATACGTTCGTTAATTTCCCTACCCTTAAGGCCAACTGGATTTATTTTGTTCATAGTTTTTATTTTAATATAAATATCTATATTATTACATTAATGTCGGATTATCCATCCTATTATCAATTTTTTCCCCTAATAAGGAACATTTAGTTCCACCACTGATACTACTAATCTTAATCTTAAGTGATGAACCGTTACCAATGATTATTGGACCTTGGCCGTTAATCATAACAACATCATTATCACCAGCATATATTTCAGTATATGTATGTGCTGTAAAATTAGCTTGCGCAACAGGAACAATGATTGAGTGTATATCGTTTAATAATGGCATAATGTTTTTATTATAAATATTAGTAAAAAATAAAAAAGCACCTAAAAAGGTGCTTTTATTTATTTCTTTATGTTTTGGTTCAATTATGCTAATACATATTTAACTCCACCGATTACTAACCAATTAATTTCGTTAATATTAACTTTTCTAAGGTTAGCACCTTTGCCATCATCAACTATGTCCATATCTACAACATCGTAGAAACCATTAGGTGATGCAAATTGCACTTTATAACCTCTTAGTAACCTTTCTTCCCCCTTTTCAACTGGGTTAATTGGATTTTCTTGAATCTTTTTAAACGCATCCTCAAGTGTAACTTTACCAGTTGATACTTCAGCTAACGCATCTTGAATTTGCTTTTCCTTAGCGGCATTAAATGCTTTTTTTGTAAGCTCCTTACCTTTCTTATTAAAGCAAACTGTAAATACTTCGGTAGTATGAATATCTGTCCAGATACTTCTAATACCCTTTAACTTAAGGTCTCCAGCTCTAACTTGTGAATCAGCTTCAAGGGTACCTTTTTTCTTTGCCTCATCAATTTGTTTTTGAGTCCATTCCTTATCTTCAACGCCAACCTCAACAATTTCTTCAAATTGGTCAGCAGTCTTAAGTAATTCAGTAACGTACTTTGCATCAAGTGTTATTAAATTACCAGATTCTAAATGTTTAAATTGATGACCTTGATTCTTTGGGCCAACATAAACATAGTGACTTTCTTCACTAAATACATCACCAGACTTAATGTCTGCAATGTTAAGCGGTTTTCTTTGTGTTTCCATTTTTTTACGTATATAATATTTATTATTTTTTTATTCGTTAACTGATTTTGTGTAGAAGTTTTCAGTAACAACTTCACCTAAGGATACAGATTTAGAGTAACTTTCTCTAGCTGTAACAGTTCGGCTAAATGACCTAGCAACGTCAGCTGACGTATTGTTGTGTACAAGAGTATTTGACGCTTTCATATTTAAAGTATTAATAGCGTAATTTACTTCTTCTTTTGTACCAATAAATGTAATTGTGAATCCTTTAGCTTCAAGTTCCTTAATAAAGGATGCTAAAACTGTTGAGTTTGCGTATTTACCCATAGATGAGTTTTCACCACCATCTGTAAAAATTGAAACCAAAACTTTATCTTCTTCGTTGAAGCTATCTTTACGCTTTTTAAACGTTCTTTCAAGTGTTTCACCAACAGCTTGATTCAATGGTGTCATACCACCAGTACCCATACCGTTATAATGGTCTGGAATTGTTGTTACAAAATCAAGTCTAGTCTTGATGTTAGTGTCTTCAAATTCAACAATTGTAAGTGTGTTGTTAGTATTAGTATCATTCTTAATACTATTACGCAATTCATTAAGCCCAATCATTGCATTGTTGTATTTTCCGCCGCTCATGCTACCTGATGCGTCTACAATGAATACGTTGTGAATTGTTGGTTTAGATTGACTATCACCAACAACAACATTAACAGTTGCTTCTGGGATTTTGGTCAAATTTTCGTTTCTGGTTACTCCTTCTACTCTCATTTTTTTCTGTAATTTTTATAATGCAAATATACGAAAAAATTTGGAAAAGTCAAGTTTTTTATTTAATTTTGTGGGTTTTTTCAAAATTAATTTAAAGTGAAGAGCGTAAAATTATTGTTGTTATCCAATAATATTGCGGTGCGATTCTCAACCCAATCACCGCTATTTAAATAATGACCACCAGACATATGAATATTAGCTGGTTGATGTATGTGACCACAAATTACGCCAAAACAATCATTCTGTTTAGCTAACTTAATAGCGGTAGTTTCAAAATCATTGATATAATTAGTGGCACCCTTTACTTTGGCCTTAATCTCTTGAGAAATTGATTGATATGGTAAACCTCTGAATGCTCGGTATTTATTATAGACCCTATTAATCCATAAAGCAAAGTCGTAACCTATTGACCCAAGTTTAGCTAACCATTTATACTTTGTAATAAAAACATCAATTATATCGCCATGAAAAATATAATAATGCTTTGGAGCATATCTATCATCTTTCCACTCATATAATTCTAATTTGTAATCTTCCCTAATTTCAATCTTACCTAATGTAATACCCTTAAATTCTTTTAAAAATTCGTCATGATTACCTCTTAAATAAATTATCTTAGTCTTGAGGGATAACTTCATTAACTTAGCTATAACCTTAGTGTGTGGTTTTCGCCATTTTGAACCACGATTTAGTGCCCAACCATCAATTATGTCACCGTTAAGTATTAATAAATCGGTTGGGTGCGTGTCTAGGAAATCAATAAATTCCTTTGCTTTTGAATCTTTAGTACCCAAGTGTAAGTCAGATACAATAATTGCTTTATATTTCATTGCCAATAACCGTAATCATTTTTAAACCAATTATCATTATATCTATTTACCCAAGAATACCATGCTAATTTTACCATATACCATGGACCTTTCATAATAAATCTTCTGGCTGAAGTATATGCATAAACATTAACTATTTTAAATTTTTTAGGTGAAACCTTAGAACTTAAATGATAATCTTCTGAAATTTTATCGTTATTATTAAAACCACCTAGCCTATTAAACGCTTCAGTTTTGAATAACATAAATCCACCTACAGCAAATGGTTTAGTAACAGAAGAAATCCACTGAATAATATCAAATATTCGATACATTCTATCATAATATTTCTCAATTGTGTGAAATTTACATGTAACTAAATCTAAATCATCTTTAATGATTGTGTCTAAACACTTTTTTATTGTGTTATAATCACGTAAGAATATGTCAGCATCCATAAATAAAACATATGGTGTATTAACATACTTAGCCCCATTATTTCTAGCGACAGAAGGTAAACCGCCGCCAACAATTCTAATAGATTGTGTTGAGCTATTTTTATAATTAATAAGCTCGCTAATAGTAAAATCTGTTGAGGAATCGGCAATAATTATGTCAACGTCAATATCTTGTTTTTCAATTAATTTAAGTGTCTTAATTAATCTATTACCCTCATTTTTACATGGTATAACAATAGTTAGTAATTTCTCCATGTTGATTTATTTTATTTGTTGTTATTGTGTTTTTCTATATCAAGTATCTCTTTAACTTCTTCGTTTATTTCAGCCTCTTGATTTTTAATCATTTTAACTAATCCATCAATCTCGTTTGTTAATCTATAAATTTCATCAGTTAACTTATAAATTTCTTCCATCAACTTATCGGATTTATTCGAAGATTTCCTAGCGGTATAACCAAGAACAGGTAACGCAATGCCTTGAAAAACTACTGAACATAGATAACTAGCCCATGCAACTATGCTTGTTGGGGCTGAATAAAATAATGGGATAATTACCAACAATGTTACAATATAAAATGTGGTCATCATTGATAAAATTATTGATAATTTTTCAGCGATATAATCGTTAAACTTGTTAATAAGGTTCTGGTACATGTTCTTTACTATTTACTTTTTATAAATATCAAAGAACCCAGTTAGAAGGATAATTATTTTAAACGGAAAATGATTCACCACAACCACATGTTCTACTCGCATTTGGATTGTTAAAGTGAAATCCTTTACCGTTTAACCCATCAGTAAATTCTAATTCGGTACCATACAAATAAAGAAGACTTTTCTTTTCAATCAATATCTTTATATCCTTATCTTCAAATACTTCATCATTTTCTTTTACTTCAGTATCAAACTCCAACTCGTAACTTAACCCCGAACACCCACCACCCTTTACACCAATTCTTAAAAATGGTTTCTCAAAATTAGATTCTGAAATTAATTCTTTAACTTTATTTGCCGCTTTTTCTGAAACTGTAATCATAATTAATTAGATAATGGAAAATCAATCTTAGGGTGTGACCGATAATTAATAATCTTAAAATCACTAGGTTCTAAATGATTGAATAAACTCACATCAAAACCTTTCCAAAACGCATCAGTTTTACCTATTTCCAACTTAGGTAGTGTAAATGGTTCACGGGTCTTCGCTGGTGTTGAAGACAATACCTCATCCTCAATTCTGTCATGATTTAAACCTAAAGGACCAACTTTTTCGCTAAGAATATTAAACCTTTCTTGATATGTATAATCACGGCCAATTTGTTCTTTAACGCCATCAAGTTGATTAAGATAAATATGCGTATCACCAAGAGAACCAATTAATTCATCTGGAACCATGTTAGCTATCTTAGCTAAGATTTCTAATAGGAGGCCATATGATGCAATATTAAATGGGAGACCAAGTGGTGTATCTACAGAACGTTGATTCCATTGTAATGATAACGCTCTAGTTGGAATATTATGTTTACATAACATGCTATTAACTAATCCAGCTAAATGCTCATCCGCAGGATTTTCACAAAATGCAATTATTAATTTATCATCCTCTTTAGATTTAATTAAATTAATTCTCTCATCAATGTTCAAATCCCTAGTATAACATTGAAAACCATAGTGGCATGGTGGTAAGACCAT
>Ga0208741_10000604_pt1 | contig 16323 bp, 21 predicted proteins | sample CryBogCBE03Jun09_FD_184576 | JGI IMG/M metagenome (GOLD analysis project Ga0208741, IMG submission 184576) | Freshwater microbial communities from Crystal Bog, Wisconsin, USA - CBE03Jun09 (SPAdes) | ecosystem: Environmental > Aquatic > Freshwater > Lake | place: Crystal Bog, Wisconsin, USA...
TCCAAGTGTCACGGTCGGGTGGTGCGGCAGGTTATGGGGCTGTAACAGTGTACTGCATCAACGGTATTGAATACGGGAAAATGGGAGGAGGCTGGAAAACGGGAACATCCTCGGTGACTACAGGGTTCGTTTACTTTGACGCTATCAGGTCAGGTTCCTTTCCTTCGTCGGGAAGCTCTTCCAATGCTCTCTTTTACGCTGATTGGTCTAGCGGAGCAGGGTTCAATGTGAATTTGGGGATTGGGACTACAACACCAAGTGCTCAACTGACTCTTGCTGGAGGTGCCACTAGTGCTGTATTCCAAATTGATAACGGTAATTGGTTTACTGCAAAGAACGCTTCAGGTGTTGCTGAAAACTATTTATGGCCACGATGGGTCGACAATATTATGTATTTGAACTTTGGTTCAGGTGGGTTTAATATTCGAAACAATTCAAGCGCACAGGTCATGTGGATGTCTAATAGCGGGTACGTAGGTATAGGAACAACTTCTCCAGCGTACAATCTTGATATTGCAGGTCAATGTCGCGTCGCGAACGGTGATTCGTCCTACTACATATCGGGTCCCAACTCTAGCGGTGTTTATCTCTATACTGGGTCATCCGCGACGACTTCAAAGAACGCATCTCTTGTTTCTCAAGTGATTACCACGAACGGGAACCTCCATATAGACTGCTCGCAGGATGGTTCCCGTGCTATCTATCTCAATTATTTCAACGCTGCTGCAAGCGCAGGTGGAGGAATCCAAGGCTGGGGTCCATGGACTCACAACGGGTATATTAACCAAAACGCAAATTACGGAAACATCGTTTGCGCATACAACGGTGTTATTGCCATCCAAGGACAATTCCAAATGTTCTTATATCAATACCAAGGAGCTTGGGGTGGTGGTTGGTCGGCCGGTTCGTTCTCTAAAGCGTCCTCACAAAGCGCGATTCGTGTTACGGGACAATGCTCGTATTATGTGAGTGCATATTCGTTTGTGTACATTACAATGCGACTTTATTCGACCGGGACAGGGTCGTATTACTATTATTACACCGCTGCGGCTACAAACGTGACTAATAACCATACAACATTCCCTCTTACGTTCTTAGCCACCGGAGTTCCTTCTGGAACCATTTCCGTTTATTTCTATCTTTCGGGTGGCTCTTTTGTCACTGATACGAATGACACGATATATTCTATCATTGAAGTATTTCCTAATTAAAATGTCTACTAAGCATTAAAATGGACATCCCCCCGTGTCCGAACAATAGCAATGCTCCATTACCCGACCCGGTAACCATTAAAATGGACATCTCCAACCCTGTACACCCGTGTCCGAACAATAGCAATGCTCCATTACCTGACCCGGTAACCATTAAAGATGACCCTATGTTGGGTCATCATGGCCAGTCATTTGCTGTATGTGACCTTCCTGTAGAAGAACGAATCAAGTATCTTCAACACAACCAAGACCCTAATCATCCTCATTGGACCCAAACCGATTTTACGTGCAATTGTCAGGAGAAGGCGAAGGCAAAGGAAGCTGAAATCGCACAACAAGCGTTGACCATTGCTTCACTCAATACAACCTCTACACAACAAGCGTTGACCATTGCTTCACTTCAATCAACATCCTCCAAACAAGCCAAGACGATGTCGGACCAAGCCAAGACGATTTCGGACCAAGCCAAGACGATGTCGGACCAAGCCAAGACGATGTCGGACCAAGCCAAGACCATCGGAGGGATGAACACGACCGTGGCTCAACAACAGGCCAATATCGACACGTTGACAGCACACGTCACCACGCTGACCAACACACTGAACGACCTGATGAAAAAATTAAATCTCGCATAAGATTAAAATGTCTATCAATCTACCTGCTGTTATTGGAGCTGTGAGCAGTGCTATCAACGCTCCTCCTCTAGCCACCCCTCTCATCAACGACGACCCTTCCCAGTCCAAACCCGTCATCATCTGTCACACGCGAGACATTGACGCGGACGTCATGAGCATGCTCGCTCGCTATGGCCCCGTCGAAAGCTACGATAACGACATTCACGCCAATGTTGACCCGGCGGGTCTTCCGTTCGCCTACCTGTTTGTCGACCTGCGCGAGAAACAAGATCGTCTGTGGTTTCAAAAATTCATCATGGGGAATAATAGCTACCATCTCGTATTGTACCGCTTTTGTTTCGAGAACGACCTCAACATCAGCTTCGAAAGTGAGTTCGATGAGTTTCCGCCGAAACAGGCCACGAAACCCCTGTACGATAAACTGTTGTGTTCACCGCCCCTCAAACAACCCTCTGCGTGCCTGTCTTTTTTAGCCGCATCTGTTCGCTGCGCTCAACCCTGAAACGGTCTTGGCTTTCCTGGTTGTACAATATCGTCGTACAGGTTGCAACGAACACTCTTACTCAAATACTAACTTACCTCAAGGTGACTCCAGTCATCATCACTATGGTTGGTGTCATATTGTAATTTTTTTTAATCTTTAGTCATTAAAAAATGGAAGATGAACGTGTCTCAAACCACTTCCTCGGTGGTGTACTCAAACGCATCACCGACTGGTTTCTTCCCAAGCTACCCAAAGCCTTTCGCAAATTCCTCGAAGCCCACAAGAACGAGAAACTCGAATCTCTTGTCATCTATCGCGCGCCTCTGGACCATGTATCGAACGGATTCCTCAACCTCCTCACAGCAGGCGACTGGAACGCCATCAAGGCCAAATCGTCTATCGACCAACTGTTCCACGTCTACGCCATCATCAACGACAAGTATATTTACGAAAAGACCGCTCTTCCGCAGTTCAAGATGGCGACCCATAACGATATCTACCGCGAGGAGGCCGACAATGTCACTGTTCCCATCCACCACTCCATCACCCTAGGCCAATTCTGCGACCGCGCAGCGTTAAAGATGGGGGACAGGTTCTTTTCCTATGATGGGTTCACCAACAACTGCCAAGACTTTCTTCTCGGCTCACTCCAGGGCAATCACCTCCAACGACCCGACATCGTCTCCTTCTTCAAGCAAGACATCAAGAAGCTGGTCGAGAACGTCCCCGAATGGTCCCGGTATCTCGGTAAGGAAACAACAGACCTCGCCGGGGCGGGTGAACGCATCTATTCGGAAATCGTGGATAAGCACGGCGGAGTGCGTCGACGCACACACAACATGGAACATGGGAGGAGACATTGGATGTGAAAAATTAATCTTTACTCATGATAAACATGGCTCATCCAAACAAGTACCAAACGATAGACGACCTTATCGAAGAATGGGACCGATCCGTCCATCTAGCCACCGTTCGATACGAGGGAATTCATGGCCCCCTCATGGAACACATCCGCATGAAGGATGTGGACGGGTTCTCTGTCCCTTCCCAAGGGCATGGGACTTTTTTTAATTTACTCAAAGACTTGTGGAACAGTTTTAAGGAGAAACATGGTGAACTAATCAAAAAGTTCCTAGATGAAATGCATCCTTCCAACAATCCTGACCCTAAACAGCCTTCCAATAAAAAACACGGTGGAATCGTTGTCTACAAGCAACACAACATGCATCATGGTCGCAAACGCTTCATGTGAAAAATTAATATCTCGTCTAATGTCAAATGTTCCCCAAGGGTTCGGCAGAGCACAAAGAGCACGAACACATGGTTCGCATGGCCATGCACTACGACCTCAAACACAAGTTAGACCGCGCGGAAAAAGTCAATAACTTCACCAACCCTTACCCCAAGGGCTCGCATGAGCACAAAGAGCATGAGAACATGTTGCGTACGGCCATGCACGCCGACCTCAAGCGCAAACACAACTCGCACAAATCGAACGAGGCTTGTTGTGGCATCATGAAACACGGGGGTAAACGACACTTTTTCTAAATCGTATAAAGTAATATTCACGTAGTGCCGGTGTGGGCGGACGGAACCGCCCTATATTAATTTTTTATAAAAATGAAATTTTATAAAAAAAAAAGAGGGAATCACCTTAATCACCTTAAAATGTCTTGCTCAGAACAACAAGCCTACGAATCTATGATTTTTTTGTTCTATGTAAAGGTGTTTGGACTGGTAAAATCCTCTATCACCAGTGAAATGGGTGATGATTTTGATACACACTGTGTAAACGAAGAGGGATGGGACAATATAGAACAGGTATATGAATTTGCAGAAATGGTTAAAGGTATGTCAAAGAAAGAACGAACCAAGTTCATGGGTAAATGTCCCTCTCGTTTTTTGAAAAAGTTTGTTGTAAATGAATTGAAATAATTAATTTGTTATTCCGAATAACGAATTGTGTTTTACACGTACCTTGGTTAGACGGCCTCCTCCTCCGAAGACTAGGTTAACGCGTGCTTAAATGCGATATAAGCAGCCTTCCGTTCACTGTACCTTTGTCGATTGCGCTCCAGGATTTTTTGGCGTTCGGTTTCATCCTGGTACTTGGTTCGCTGAATCAGCTTATTACGCTCCTTCAAGTCTTCCTTATTTTGCTGGTAGTACATCTTGTTATAATCCGCAGTTCGTCCCATTTTATCATATATAAAAGATTATATTTAAATCTTTTTATACATAGGGGGGTTTTTCCCTTGATTCTTCGTCCATGTTTCGAGCAAAATCCACATGAGCCCGTTGCGATAACGTACGTCGTTCCGTACTTGTTCTTTCATGTTAATGGGGGCGAGTCGGTGGACTAGGTTTATAACCTCCTCCAAGGCTTTCTCATGTTGCTGGTAGTACTTCTTGTTATCCCGCGTTCGTTCCATTTTATTATATATAAAGATTATATTTAAGCCGGTATATTTCCATCCCCTCTCAACTCGTCGACAATCCAGACCCATCAAGACAAACCTCCGAAGACGGGTGAGGAGTGAGGGGTGAGGAGTGGTTTTGACTACTCCGTAATTATTGCAATATTTTTTTTTATTTTCAAAATTAAATTTTTTTCACGATTTTTTTCAAAAAAAATATTTTTTTTGTGTTTTCCCAACGAGTTCAAAACCCACTCCTCACTCCTCACTCCTCACCTCTCTCCACTCCTCTATTCTATTCTATTGTACCTTATATTCTACTTGGAAATTGAAGTAAATAAGAACGGGCGTAGTTTTCTAGAATGGTGATATCAATCAATTTACGGTACCGTGTCTTGTATTGATACATCGATGCTTTATCAATCTGCTTTTGACGGAAGTCGGGGTTAACCGCGTACTCATTCTTTAACCATTTTTGAATTAGCTTGTACGAATGCTCTGAATAGGTTCGTCCCATTCTTTTCTGTTTATTACAATGGCTTTAGACAATATTTTATTATTATTATTATTTAATTAAAATCGCTCCTGCTCAGGGGGAGCGATTTTAGATAGGGGAGCGAATTTGTTTATAAAAATGAAACAAAAATTTTTTTTTAATCTAAAGACATTACAATAAACAAAGATGGAATACGTCGACCGGATTGACATGCGCAAGTTGGAATGGTGTATCGAGAACGCGGATAAGGTGAACTTGGGTAAGTCCTACGTGAAGGGTCATCTGATTGGTGGAGACGGTCAGGTGGACTTATTGCGCAAATACCACAAGAGGGCTCTCATGTTCGAGGGTGAAGTTCCGGTATCTTATTATCAAATCGACGATGACGGACGACGCTTCTCCCGTGATTTTAGCTTGACCAACATGGCTCGACCCATCCGTCACACCATCACCCGGGGTTGTATCGATATCGACATGAAGAACGCGCATCCGTGCATCTTATTGTGGCTGTGCAAACACCACGGAATCCAATGCGATTTGATTGAGATGTATGTCAACCAGCGTGACAAGATGATTGGTGAATTGAAAGAGGGACGTGGTTTGTCTCGTGATGGAGCCAAGAAAATGTTGCTCCGTGCCATCAATCGTGATGACGGTCTGTTTCAACAAACCGAAGACGACCCTGATTGGTTATACGACTACCATCAACAATGCAAGAAGATTACCGAGGCTCTATCCAAGTTCTACCCGCAGTATTTGGCTCAAGCCGATAAATCCAAGAAGCGTAAGGACCAGTCTGCGTGGAACATGAAGGGGTCTGCCTTGAATCGCCTCCTGTGTCACCACGAGAACGAGCTTCTTTCCATGGTAGAAAAGACAGTGGTGAAACACAACGGAAAGGTATGTAATCTCGCTTATGATGGTTGCATGATTGAGGATACGTTCTCCCCCGATGAAATTGTCGAGCTGTTTAAAGATATCGAAACCGAGGTTCAAATCACCTACCCAAATATGGTCTTTAAGATGGACGTCAAGGAGATGAATGAGGGTTTCCTGGTACCGGATAACTTTATCACCAAAAAGGAACGGAAGGTTATCGCAGACAAGGAAAAAGAACGTCGACGTGTGAATCGTCTTATCGACAAGGAGGTCGGGGAAGAAGATGAGACGGAAGATTATCTTGAATGGAAATATGTTTTTGAACAGAAACACTGTAAAATTAAAGAACCTACGGCCATTCTCTACAAGACCTCGTTAGACCAATACGAATTCCTAAGCCCGATGGACCTGAAACAACGATACTCGCATATGGGTATCCAGTTTGTCCGGTTTATCGACCGTTGGTGGTACGACCCCGAGATGCGTGTCTACACTCGTGCCGACATCTTTTCCCCCAGTGAGGAATGTCCCAAGGATGTATTTAACCTATGGAAACCGTACCCTTTTGAAGGTCGGGAAGTCGACATGACGACCGAGACCATGGAGATGGCGTACCTTGTTTTACATCATTTGTTTATCGTATGTGGTAACGAAGAACAGGTGCACGAGTATCTATTGGATTGGATTGCCCAAACATTCCAATACCCCCACGTTAAGACTACGATGCCCACATTTGCCTCTGAAGAAGGTGCTGGTAAAAACACAGTCGCCATCCTTTTGGAAAAGCTCATGGCGAAACGCTCCGTCTTGGTCACCTCGAAAGCCGATGAGGTGTTTGGGAAATTCAACGGGTCTCTCGCCCATTGTATGGTCGTTGTCCTGAACGAACTTAGCGCAGTTGAATTGCGTCAGTACGACGGTGTCATTAAAGACCTCATCACGGATTCGTCCGTGTCCATTCAGGGTAAAGGGAAGGAGAACTACCCCTTGCGCTCCATGCATCGGTTCATCAATTTTACCAACAAGGATTACAACCCCATTCAAACCAGCGATGGGGACCGTCGTAAACTGATTGTACGGTGTTCGGACGAGAAAATCGGTGACGGGGTGTACTTTACCCGCTTGTACACCTGCCTCGAAAACGAAGACGTCTTGACGTGGTTGTTCCAGTTCTTTATGAATCGAAATATACAAGAGTTCAACTCAACCAAAGGTAGAAACATACCCAAGACCGAATACCAAATGGAAATCGCACATAGCAACTCGGACGTGGTATCCGATTGGCTTGAATATGTCATCGAAGAATATCATGAAAACCGACAAGAAACCGAACTCCGGTGGTCCGCACAAGATCAACTCAGCTCCTTTCGTGAGTACTGTAGCAACCACGGGGTCAAGCTCGACATAGATTCGAGGAAGTTGGGGTGTCGACTCTCCCTCCTCGTCAAGAAGAGGGGTATCTTGGGTATCTCAAACAAACATTCCAAATTTGGAGAACGACGTCACTTTGACTTTTCTATTATTATTCCTTCAATTTCCAAGTAGAATATAAGGTACAAAAAAGAAGAGAATAGAGGAGTGGGGAGAGGTGAGGGGTGAGGAGTGAGGAGTGGGTTTTGAACTCGCTGGGAAAACACAAAAAAAAATATTTTTTTCAAAAAAAATCGTGAAAAAAATTTAATTTTGAAAATAAAAAAAAATATTGCAATAATTACGGAGTAGTCAAAACCACTCCTCACTCCTCACTCCTCACCCGTCTTCGGAGGTTTGTATTCCTTCGTGTAAAATCACAATTTGTTATTCGAATAACAAATTAAAATCTCATGAGTAGGTATGATGGCCTCCTACTACCCGAAAAGCAAGGGAGACAAATGGTTAACCCCGCCGAAGCTCTATGCTGAACTCGATGCTGAGTTCCACTTCAACCACGACCCGTGCCCAATCGATTGGAAAGAGGGTGATGTGGATGGACTCACATCCGATTGGGGAACGTCAACTTTTTGTAACCCCCCATATTCTAACCTAGCCCCATGGATAAAGAAGGCTCACGATGAATGGCAACTCGGTAAGACGGTGGTCATGCTTATCAACGCGTGCACCGATACGGTCGCTTTTCATAGGTTCATTTGCAATATCGCCGAGCTACGGTTTGTCAAGGGTCGGTTGTCGTTCATCAACCCACTCGAGCCGGAACGCAAAACAGCAAACGTGCGCCCATCGATGATTGTGGTGTACAGGGCGGTTCCGTCCGCCCACACCGGCACTACGTGAATAAAAATCTTGGAGGATATAAAATGTATGAGATAACACCTTATACGTTCGCGAAAGCGAGAGAGATTGGAGTCACGGTGAGACCTTCTCACGACCGCAAGAAGAAACTGGACGTGTATCGTAACGGAGTGCTCATTGCATCCGTGGGGGCGATCGGGTACCTCGACTACCCGCACTACCTCGAGACGAAAGGGAAAGCGTACGCGGACGAGCGTCGACGCCTCTATTACATCCGACACCCTAGAAACACGCAAGGAGAGCTATTAGCTAAAATACTATTGTGGTAGGGTGGACCCGCGACGGTCCTACGGATTCGAGGCGTGGTCTAGGCCGAACACGAGTGTAACATGGGAGACGGGACGGTGTGTTCGTCGGGTTGTTTCACGGAGGAGTGGCACTGATTTTTTAATCCATGATCATCGATCTGGAAGAGACACAACAGGAACCAGTATTGACTAGGTTGAATGCGTAGGTACTTGCTGTAGACTTTACAAAAGTTAGGGTTGGCGACCATCTCTAGCAATTCAAATTTTTCTAGAACCATTTGTATACACACCACATTTTAATTATTTTTTTTTTCTTCCAGTACGAAGACCTCGAGCTTCTAATACCATTTAAAGACGATAATTTCCCCCTGATTCACGTGATGGAGGAGTGGTTTTTCAGTGATGAAAAATAAAAAAAAATAATTTTTTTTGTTCTAATATTAAAAATGTCGGTCGTTGAACTCCCCCCCGTCGATGTTGTAGCTGAACCCAAGCCTGAACTAAAAATTAGATTGCCAAACCCCAAGCCAAAGGTCACCATTGCCCCTTCACACGAAAAAGAGGATAAACCAAAGCGTAAGTTATCGGAAGCACAGATCGCAGCCTTCGCGAAAGGTCGAGAAGCCTTGAAACAATACCATGAATCACGGCGTCTTCAAAAGCAAGCGTTGATAGACGAAGCCAATAAAAAGCGAGAGGAACAAATTGCCAAGGCGATCGTCGAGGTGAAAGCCAAGTATCCTAATGCCGAGATTAAGGTGGCTAAGCGCAGAGGTCCAGTCCCAGGCAGCAAACACAAACCAGTCAGTCTTAAACCACCCGCTGTGAGAGGGAAGGGTCGACCTCGCAAGGTGGAGGAGACGTCAGCTACCTCGGACCAGGCATACTCGGAGAGCGAGAGTGAGAGCGAGTCGGATTCGGGGAGCGAGAGCGAGGGTACACGCAAGTACGTCCGTAAGACGGAACGCAGACTGCGGACGGTGAAAAAAATCGAAGAAAAATTGAAACATCACGCCAACCCCTATTTCCGCAACGGGATGAGTGTATTTTAAAATAATGTAAAATTAAAAAAATCTCGTGAAGGGTAAAGATGGTACTTGTTCAAATTTATATCAGCGCACAAAACAACGGGACCTATTTTACTGTGCCAGTGACGGGGAAGGCCTGCGTGCGTGTCTTGGGTGTACAATACCATGACAGCGGTACTACCAATCGAGTGCTGCAGCTCCAGAGCGATAACCTATACTTTCCGTACTCGACACAGCGATATCTATCGTGGATGTGCATGCCCACCTCGATTACTCAAGCCAATGTGTGTATAGACATGTCGCGTGACGCGTACCACCTTACGAACCAGTTATTCAATGGGTTGCTTTATCTTAAGGTTGTCCAACAATTCTCACAGGATGGCTCGGTACTCCCAGCAACGTTCAATGTGCTCCTGTCCCTCGATTTTGAATTTATCGACGAGGAGTTCAAATGATTTAAAATCTTTATGAGTATCAAATGAAGCAGTCACGACAAGTCAACCGATTGTCGTCGGGAGGCGTTCGGTACGTCTCGAGTGCACCGCAATCGTTCTTGGACCGTAACCCTGAGCACCATGAGGACCCAACTCCGCAACGTAGTGTCCAGCCCATCAAGCTTGATAAACATGAACTCCCCGTAAAACCTAAAAAATCAAAATTTCAGCGTGATTGAGGTGCCTGTTGAAAAATTAAATTTTTTTTATCTTGACTGATAACAAAATGTCTCTTCACACCGTCGGTGATGGCTACACTCATTACGTACTTCCTGCCCTGTTTGACTCAATCCCGGAATCGTGGAAGTCGAACAAAACGGCTAAGCCGATCAGTTCCTCCATTCAAACGGTCAACGTCCCAGCCCTGTCGGGCAACCAGTCCCTCGGTGGCAGTTCCGTAATTCAGATCCCATGCGGCGCATCGGCTGGTATCATGATGAATCCGTATCTGCGTTACACGGTCACGTTCTCTAGCGCTGCAGCCGTGGCCAACTCGAGCTTCTTCTTCAAGGGTTCGGCTCAATCTGCAACGAGCTGTATTAATCGTATTTCGAGTTACGTGAATTCAGTACAGGTTGACGCCCAACAGAACGCATGGGCCGCGTATGATTGCATGATCTCAAACTCAACCAGCGCAGACTGGTTGGCCCACGATGCGACCTTGATGTTGGGAGCCGGTGTTCAGTACTATCAGCCTGCTGCTGGTGCCACGTCGTCGCAATCCTACACGTTTGCTGCTCCCCTTCTGGGGATGCTTGGATCTCAACAGAGTTTCCCCCTGTACCTAAACTGGGTATAAAAGCCGACTTGAAAAGAGTTATCGGCTAGTCTCATAGAGGCAAGACTCCTTAAAATGACGGGAAGTCCCTTAGAGCTTGAACTACGATCCTTTGTGGCAACACAAGAGGAGAACTCGGGTAATGACCGAAGCCAACCGTAATAACGTTCAAGATTGGGTAATCCGCGGGTAAAGCGTCTTTAGGAAAGATGCTCCCTCAACGACCGCACGGGAGTCGGTCTTGTTTTCACAAGGCTTAAGATACAGTCTAACCCTGATTGAAAAATCAGGTACGCCATGGGTTAATGGCACATTGCAGCTTCAAGCTGATTGGCAAGGCTCCACCGCAGCTGTTTACACGGCGGGTGCAAATGATCCCGTGTGGACGGGTATGACCATCACCAACGTCCAGCTCGTATACGACAAAGTCATGCCTGAAGAGGCCTTCATTCACAAGGTGCGTTCGGACATGATGCACGGCGCCAAATACGTATACGGCTACACCAATCTGTCTACGGTGACCCTCCCGACGACCTTTGGTACGGGTGCTGGTACACTGAACTTGAACTACGGTCTGAACGTGTCTTCGCTGCAAGGCGTTCTGGCCGTCCAGTACAACACAGCGAACTTGGGTACGTCGGCTGCAGCTCCATCGTTCAGCAACAACATGAACCAGTTCCAGGTTTCGTTAGATGGTCGTCTCATCTCTTCTCTGCAGCTCAACTCAACCACGGACCCCGTTCTATACTTTGCCGAGGCCCAAAAGGTATTGGGTCGTTTGTTTGATGCATCCATCACCTCTCCCCTGGTCAACAGCGCTGCTGCGGCTCAAGCGTCGGCCAACGGTAACGCGTCTGGTGGAACCTTTCTTACCAACTGGTTCGTGGCGGGTGCTTCGGCCCAGCGTGTAAATGAGGGAATGGCATTTCAGGGAAGTTGTTGCAGTATTTTGAATATCCAAGCTGGTCTCCAAGGCTCGACGAACAACATCACTTCGGCCAACTCGACCATCTTCTTTGTAATTTTATCGGCCTTCCAACTTCTCATTGATGCTACAGGAAGTGTGGAAATTGTGCGCTAGTGGAACCACGAAATCAACCACGAAATCACAAAAATGAAAAAAAATAAAAAATCCAAACAAATCCATTCCTACCATGTTGTCTACTAAGCCCCAAATTCATGGCTTCGACTTGAACTTACCTTGTATGTGCGATTCCGTGATTAATAAGGCTCTCAAGCAAATCAAAAAGATTCGAAAACAGCATACGTATTACCGGATTGATATCATTTGTCCTGAGAGCAACGTCAAGTTCTTTATTGCTCATATGCCAGATCTAGATGACGATAATGTTCCGGTAGGACATCAATACATGTTTCACCCGGAGGCTGATGAAGAGAAATGCATGTTGATATTGCGTCGCATTCCATTATAACAAGACAGGTACGTTAGAAAAATTATTTTTTATATTGGTCCACTATAAAAAATGGGTGCTGTTGCATCGTTCGCGAAAGAGGTCGGAAGGATGGCTTTAAAGGGAGCCATCAGCGCTACAGTAGGAGCCATTCCTATCGTAGGTTCACACGCCGCTGAATGGATTAATAGCAAGTTCGCTCGAGGAGGGAAGATGATGAAGTTTGCGGATGGAGGTATCGTGGCCAAACTCGAGGATAAGGGGTTCAAGACGAAAGAGGTCAACGATTAATAGCAAGTTCGCTCGAGGAGGGAAGATGATGAAGTTTGCGGATGGAGGTATCGTGGCCAAACTCGAGGATAAGGGGTTCAAGACGAAAGAGGTCAACACCCCGGCCCAGCTTATCGCCGCCATCAAAAAGTTCCCAGAGGCTGCGTCGAAAGCTGGCTTGTCTGTCGCGATGGTCAAGGACGCAGTGGCGGAACATGGAGCGGGTAATACGATGTCCAAGGAAGCTCAGCCTGAGCTCCAGCCTGAAGAACCGATGGTCGCCAATTCTAAGCGTGGTGGTCGCCGTCGTCATCACCATCATGAGGGACATGTGGAGGAGTTGTCGGTTCCAAAAGAGGTGCACAAGAAGAGACATCACAAGAAGAGACACCACGAGAGGAGGGAGGAAGAAGCTCATTATTCGCACGGGGGGTCGGTGGCGGCACTCCCTTGGTCGAACTTGGACCGTCTTGCGGTTCAGGCACATGCACACGGAGGCTTGTTGCGGCATCATGACACTGGATTACACATTGGTCTTCGTCAAGGTGATGGGGAGCAATCGTACATTCAACTTCATCACGGTCGCTGAGTCGACGTATATACGTGGCCACTTGGGGTTGGTAGACGCAGTACCGTTTGAACATGGCATGGAATTGTTCGTCGGAAGGAGCGACATAATCTTCGTCGCGTATCATTTTATATATATACAAGATTTTTTTTAATCTTATATAACTCGCGTAAACCAAACCGTTTATAAACTTATGGATACACGAGTCTATATAACACATGTATAAACCAAACCGTTTATAAACCATAGCATACATGGGTTTATAGTAGATATCCACGTATTATAGGCTAATTTAATGTATATAAAATTTTATATACATGATTTAATCGTATGATATTATGGTTTATGTATTTGAAATGGTATACGAATTGGTTTATAGGTGATATGGTTTACCCTCTGTGGATATAGACTTGTGTATTCATAGGTTTATAAACCATTGGTTTGCACACAATCTTTTCTTATAAATATTTTGAGTGTCAAACAAAAATGAAAAAAAAATTGATTTGAATCGTTACATACTTCAACATGAATCATTTGGACAATTCTTGCCCCATCTGTTATCTCAAGTATGGTGATCAAGAGGACGGGAGCTTCTTGTGTAAAGATGGGATTGACAATAGTGATTATGAATCCCCTTGCAAGCACTACATCTGTGTAACGTGTTGTCGTAAGATGTGTAAGGTGGCTAGTGAGGCTAAGGACGAGGTACGATGTCCTCTCTGTCGTGAGGATTGGACTCAATGGATATTTAACGATCGTGATTATGATGAGGACGAGGATGAGGAGGACGAGGATTATGATGAGGACGAGGACGAGGAGGAGTCATGATGTATTGTTACAATACGTCATTTATAAAACGATTTGGTTTACACACAAGATTTATAAAAAAAAATTAAAATCTTGTCTATGAATAAAATGAGCGTCATACAATCGATCTTTAAGCACAACCGTCCTGACCTGTCCGCTGGAACCCTTCGAACCTACTCCTCCATTGTGCGCAACCTCGCCAAGCAAATGGAAGTCAACCTTCACCAACCCAAAGACGTCATTAGTCACGCGGAGGCCATCCTCGACCACTTGAAGAACGTCGAACCAAAATCGCGCAAGACTCGCCTCGCGTGTCTCATTGTGTTTATCGACAAGGATACTTCCAAAGAGGGCGAAGACGCCATTAAGGCGTTCCGAGAACTAATGACGGACGATGCTAAAGTCTCTGCGGCTCAAATCGATGAGCAAAAGCTGACCGACCGTCAAAAGGAAGGTATGATGACATGGGATGAAGTCATGCATCTATATAACGCTCTCGGGAAGGAAGTCCAGCCCTTGTTCAAACGCGCGACCTTGGATAAGTACCAATTCCAAAAATGTCAAATGTACGTCCTTCTCTCCTGTCTCACCCTCATCCCTCCTCGCCGTTCGCTCGACTATGCGGAATTCAAAATCAGAGAGGCTGACCCCGAGGCTGACAATTTTATGAAGATTGAAAAGAAGAAGGGGTTCTTTGTATTTAATGTCTACAAGACAGCGCGCAAGTACAAGACGCAACAAGAAGAGATTCCTACCAAGCTGGTGACCATCATAAAGAACTGGACCAAGGTCAACCCCCACAACTACCTCTTGATGAACTCGAAACAAACGGGAAAGATTAACTCGACTCAGATTACCAACATGCTTCACGATTTTTTCAAGAAGCCTACCAGCACGAGTCTACTTCGTCATATCTACTTGAGCGACAAGTATAAGAACGTACCTGCCTTGAAAGATATGAAAGAGACAGCTGCGGCCATGGGCCATTCAGTTCAAGAAGCGTTGAACTATGTCAAGAAGTAGAGTATCAATGAAAGACACTATGACGAACCTTCCCACCATGACGTTTGGATGGCATTGCTTCTTCTTCATGAAGAGTGTTCATGGAAGCACGCGCAGCCGAAGAAGCTCGTTTCGTAAGGGAGATGGCTTCACCGTGGGCGGAACTCTTTGCTTGACTCGGTGAGTAGAATTCCTCGTCACGTGCAATAGATGGAGAACGCGCACGTCGTGCAATAGATGGAGACCTATAACGCGACCGACCTCGAACCGGAGTCGAGATATCAGCAAAGCCATACGCTGGACTCGGAGGTATGGTCGCGTGGACTACACTACCAATACCCAGTTGACGAGCCATCTCTGTATTGCGAGACGGAGCAGCTTGACCTCTTAAGGGGAAAAAGTCAGCGGGTTTGGCTGCGGTGGTTTGACGGTCCACGGGAGCGGGTATGTTGTCACGTCCAGTGACCTTGAAATAATTCACACTTGCTTTCGCGTAATCTTCCAACGGCGGAGGGCTATACTCTTGTTTTACCAACGATTCAGGTGCATTGGAAAAGACCCCTCCTTGATGTTCACCAAACGGGGTGGGGATGGCCCGCTGAGCTTTACTCGATACGGGTTCAATTCCGGACCGGTTCTCGTTTTGAGCAAACGTGGGGACTCCGACCGTGTTAGGTCGTTCGACTTTCACAGGGTCAGTGGGAATTCGGTCCACCGAGGCTGAAAAAGAACGAGGTGCCGACATACGGAAATAGCTCGTTGAATTGGGAACTGCATACTGGGAGTCTCGCAACGCCTTTGGAGCGTTCGCCATGATACGACGTGGAGCCTGAAACTGCTTCCGCTTGTTCATCTTCTCGTACGCTCCCCCGATGTTAATCTTGATGATGTTCTGGTTGGTGATGGGCTTGGAGTGGCTTTTACGCGTCGACTTGCGTTTGGCGCGACGTCGCTTCCCTCCCTTCTTCATCCCGTGTTCCAGATCATAGAACGGATAGATGTCCGGTTTGACGTAATGTTGGGCCTTTAGCATTTTACTCAATACGAAAGAAATTAGTTTTTTTACTTTACATACGCGATGGGGTCGAACTTTCGATAGAATTTGGCGGGATGGTGATACAGGTTGATATGAAGGAAACTATACTCTTCTTTGGTCGCGTACTCATACAGGGCTCGCAACGCCTCTTCATCCATGCTCATTTCTTCTATGAAAGAAGAGAGTTCTTTCTTATTGTCCGAACGAAAGATGCTGATTAAGTCGAGGTTTGACCGAATCAAGGTCGGTAAGAACGTATTCCATTTTTG
>Ga0208741_10000605_pt1 | contig 16313 bp, 32 predicted proteins | sample CryBogCBE03Jun09_FD_184576 | JGI IMG/M metagenome (GOLD analysis project Ga0208741, IMG submission 184576) | Freshwater microbial communities from Crystal Bog, Wisconsin, USA - CBE03Jun09 (SPAdes) | ecosystem: Environmental > Aquatic > Freshwater > Lake | place: Crystal Bog, Wisconsin, USA...
TCTTGATCCTTTGACTCAAAGGCCAGCAAGAGAATGGATTCAATGGCTTCAATATCCTGACCTTATAGCAATAAATGTTAGTAATGCTATAGGGGTAACTTCTGGAGGTACTGGAACTACAGTTATTCCTAGTAATGGTCAATTATTAATTGGAAATGGTACAGGATATACAGTCAACTCTCCTACGGCTGGCACAGGCATAGGTATTGTTGCAGGAGCAGGAACGCTTCAATTTAACAATACAGGCGTTACTTCTATTATTGCTGGAACAGGAATATCTGCTTCTAGTGCTACTGGTGCAGTAACTATTGCCAATACTGGTGTTTTATCGTTTAGTGGAGGTACTACAGGATTGACTCCTGCCACTTCTACAGTTGGGGCTATAACCCTTGCTGGAACGCTAAATATAACCAATGGCGGTACTGGAGCTACTACTGCTACTGGTGCTAGAACCAATTTAGGAGCTGCTGCTAGTGGCGCAAATAGCGATATTACAAGCCTTTCAGGATTAACTACGGCTTTATCTATATTGCAAGGCGGTACAGGAGCTACAACAGCTTCAGGAGCTAGGACTAACTTAGGCTTGGGAAGCGGTCTTTCAGTTACCATTACAACAGCTAAATTAACTGTTGGCGGTGCTAATGGCAGTATGACCTTTACTAATGGCATATTAACAGCGCAAACGGCTGCAACATAATGGAACATACAATTAATGTTACTTATGGCAAAGGGTTTTTACCTACTGTTCCATTAAGAGAAAAAGTTGAACGGCTTCAAGAAGCTCTTTTGCAAATGCCTCAAGCTGATGTGAAGTTTTTGCATGATTTTGAACCTGGCAAATATATTCGCACAATGATTGCTCCTCCTTGGTCAGTTATTGTTGGAGCTGAACATAAAACCCCTTATAAAGTAATTCTTAAAAAGGGAACAATAGCTGTCAATATTGATGATGAAATAAAGACTTTGACAGCTCCTATGGAATTTGATGCTCCAGCAGGAATCAAACGTGTTGGTCGTGTATTTGATGAAGAACTTATTTGGATTGATATTTACGAAAATCCAGATAATTGTACGGATATAGCAACAATAGAGGATAGGTTATACATTATTCCTGAATGTGGATTAATGTCTAATCGAATTTTAGAACATAAAACTGAACAAAAAGATACCGAAAAGCTTTCTAATGGCATTAAAATGCTATTAGCTAATAATCTCGGTTTTAGTGATTAGGGAGAAGCATTATGGCAGGAGGAATAACAGCAGCAGTAATTGGAGGCGCAGCCGTTTTAGGCGGTGCTTATATGAGTTCACAAGGGGCGCAAAATGCTGCCAATACTCAAGCTAATGCTGCTTCACAACAACAAAGCAATTTACTTGCTGCTGGTCAACAAGCTTCTCAGCAATTTACCCCATATGCAAATTATGGAGCTACTCCTTTAGCTAGTTTAACTGCAAATAATCCTTACTTTAATCAACAATTTACTGCTGCTGATTTAAAATCGAATTTAGCTCCAAATTATCAATTTATGCTTGGACAAGGATTAGGAGCTACAAGCGAAAATGTAAACGTAGGTGGTGGTGGTTCTAACGCAAATATGGCTAGAACCAAATTTGCTGAAGATTATGCTTCTAATGCTTATCAAAACGCATTTAATAATTTTCAAACCCAAAGAGGCAATATTGCAGCTATTGATTTAGCTAATACTGGTGTAGGTCTTGCTGGTTCTACAGGATCTGCAAATGCTCAACTTGGTACTGCAACCAATATTGCAAATTTAGGAATTGGTTCTGCTAATGCTACTGCTGCTTCTCAAATTGCACAAGGCAATATTTATGGTGGAGCAGCAAATTCATTAGGTGGAATAGGTTATGCAACAGCATCTCAACTTGGCGCACAAAATACAATGCAAAATGCTGCCATGCAAAATCAATTAAGTGCTGGTGGATATGGTAGCAATGCTTTAAGTAACTTTACAAATAACCAATCTACCAATCCTAATTCATCATCATTTATTGGCCCATTAGCGTAAGGAATATATATGGCAATCGGCACAAGCGGACTTTCAGTTCCTCAATTAGGGCAAAATTTAGATGCCAGCATTTACGGCAGTCAAAATGCGCCTAAATCTATGACTATTGCGGATATGCTTGATATATCCAATAAAAACCTTGAGTTGCAAAAGAAAACAGCATTGCTACCTTCTGAAATTGAAACTGGTAAAGCTACTGCTAAAAAAGCAACTACTGAAGCAAATAAAGCGCAGTTTGGATTTACAAATGATCAAGGTATTGTGGCTCAAAATGAAGCTGCTAGATTACTGACTGATCCAAGAATTAAAAATGCAGAAAACTCTCCAAAAGGAAGGGAAGATGCATTAAGGGCATTAGATGAAGTTGGCAGCACTTTAAAAACAAAAGGTTTGCATGACGATGTTATTAAAGGAATGTTAGGGCAATATTACACTCAAGCATTGCATAATCCAACTGAAATTGGCCCAAAAATTAAACAAGGATTAATGGCTGCATCAGGAACTGCAACTCAAGTAAGCCAAGGAACACCTCAATACACCACTAATGCTTCTGGTCAAATTGTTGGTATTACTCCTGGAACTAATCAAATTTCTGCTCCTACTGAAGCACCTCAAGGACAGCCTCAAGGGGCTCCTCAAGGTGGCGCACCTGGTCAAGTTCAAAATCAATTTACTCAACGTCAAACATTAAATCCTACTCAAGCACAAGCTGGAATGGGTAATGTCGCTGCAACTAATCTATCAACAGACTTTACAGCTACGCAACAGGCTGCTTCTAATTCTGAGCCTAGAATTGCTTTATTCCAAAACATTAAGAAATTGGCTCCTGAAGCATTTACTGGTGTTGGTGGTCAACGTAAAGAATTGGCTTCTGGTATTGCTCAAGCTATTGGTTTGGATGTTTACCAAACTGAAAAAATGTCAACTGACGAATTGGCTAAGACCTCTGCAATGCTTTCATTGGCTGGTGGAAATACAGATATGGCTCGTCAATTAGCTGAAGCTGCAAATCCTAATAAGAAAATGAATGAACAAGCTATTAAGCAAATTGCTGATCAAATGATTGGCATGGAAAAGCTTAATCAAGCTAAATACAAGTTCTTACAGCCAGTAGCTAATGATCCTGCTGCTTATGCTGACAGATTGCAAAAATTCAATCAAGTTAATGATTTCCATATTTTCCAAGAAACAACGCCTGAAGAAGTTGCTAAACTTAAACGATCAATGTCACCTGATCAGCAAAGAGCTATGGGTGAAAAAATTAAACTGGCTCGTCAACTTGGATTGATCTAATCATGGCAAATTTTGCTGACTTGTGGGAACAAGAGCCAACGAATAAATTTGGCGGTCTAAACGAAGATATGTCTGGTAGGTTACAGGCTGCTAATGAAGCTTGGAAAGCCAAAACTGGTAGAGATTTGCCAATTACTAGCGGAGCAAGATCAGCAGAACTAGGTGTGAAATTATGGGGAGAAAGAGGATCAAACCCTAATTTAGTAGCAAAGCCTGGCACTAGCTTGCATGAAAAAGGTATGGCTGCTGATATTTCTCCAGAAGTTCCTGCTGCCTTTTTGGATCAATTTGGACTTCATAGGCCTTTTGGATCAAAAGATCCAGTTCATGTAGAAATCAATCCTAAATCATCCTATTTACCTAAACAAGCTTCTGTAACTGTTTCAGGCGCACCAGCTTCTAATAATTTTGCTGATTTGTGGGATAACACTCCTGCTGCTGAAGCCCCAACAGAAAAAGGTCAGCCTAAAGGATTTACCCAAATTGCTAAAGCTGCTCAAGAAACAAACAAGCCTATTGCTGATGTTGGCAAAGGATTGGCTTCTATTGCTGATATTGCTTTAGGAGCTGTTCCTGCTGTAGTTGGCGGTGCTACTTATGCTGGTGCTAGAGCTTTTCAAAAGAGTCCAGAAGAAGCTCAAGCTTTGGCTCAGAAAGTATCTGCTCCATTAGAAAGTCCTATTGGAAAAGCTTTAGGGATTACAGAAGATCCTGCTTATAAGCAAGAAGCTGTTCGTAGAGCTATGGATTCTATTGGTCAATATATTGGGGAAAGTGCAAATACTATTTCTCAAAAGACTGGTATTCCTAAGTCTGACGTAGAAAACATGATTAATACTTTATCCTTTGCTGCTGGAGAAGGGTTTGCTGCAACTAAAGGCGCAAGAGCAAAATTAAGCGAACAATTTAATAAAGCATTTCCTGAAATGGAACAAGCACCAAAGCCTTCAATGGCTGGTGTAGGAGCTGCTGCAACTGATAAATCAACAATTCTTAATCAAGCTTTACAAAATGCAACTCCTGAATTAAAAGCTGAATTGCAAAAATTAAAGCCTGAAGAAGTAAATCTTCCAGTTCTTGAAAGACATATAGAGGCTGATTCTTTGCCTGTTCCAATCAAATTGTCTGAAGGTCAAGCAACAAGAGATCCTCATATTTTTTCAGAAGAAATGAATAGTAGAGGTAAAAATAAAGAACTTGCCACTAGATACAATGAACAAAATGCACAACTTGTAGAAAATATTGATGCTATTAAAGAAAATGCTTCACCTAATGTGTATGGCACAAACCATGTAGAAAATGGTCAATCTTTAATTGATGCTTATTTAGATATAGACAAACAAAGATTAGCTAATATTGATTCTAAATATGAAGCTTTAAGACAGGCAGCAGGAGGTAATTTTCCTATTGATGGCGTAGCTTTTGCTGATAATGCTCTTAATTCTTTAAAGAAAAACCTTAAAACAGAGTTTTTGCCTGATTCAATTATGAGGCAAGTTAATGCTTTTAAGCGTGGCGAACCTATGACTTTTGAGCAATTTGAAGCCATGAGAACTAACTTAGCTTCAGAAATGCGTAAAGCAGATAGAGCTGGTGATGGAAACGCAGAATTTGCTCTTGGAAAAGTTAGAGAAGCATTAGAAGATTTGCCTTTGGTTGGCGAAACTGCTGAATTAAAAATATTGGCTGATGATGCTAGAAGTGCAGCAAAAGAACGATTTGATACTTTAGATGCTGATAAAGCTTATAAGTCTGCTATTAATGGAAAAGTAGCTCCAGATGACTTTATTCAAAAGTTTGTAATCAATGGCAAAAAGAATGACATTGACACAATGGTTAGACATTTAGGGGAAGATTCTCAAGCTAGAGAAGTAATGGCTGCTGGAGTTGTTAATTGGCTTAAATCTAAAGCTGGAATTTTGCCTGATGGTTCAGGAGCATTTAGTCAAAAAGGGTTTAATAAAGCTTTAAGCAGTATTGATCCTAAAATTTTAAATATTGTTGGCCCTGAAGTTAATGCTCAACTACAAGCATTGGGAAAAACTGCAAGAAACATACAAGAAAGACCAGCAGGGGGTTATGTAAATGAATCAAATACTTTTGTATCTGGATTGGCAGAAAAAGCTAAATCAGGTGCAGAAATTGGTTTAAATTACACTCTTGGTGGTGGTGTAGTTCCTGTTGGAACAATGGCTAGGACTGCTGTTCATAATGTTAAAGAAGCTGTTAAAGTAAAACAGGCATTGAAACCTGGTGCTGGTGTAAAACTAAAAGATATTGGCAAGGAATAAAATGGATTCGCAAACAATAATAAATACTGCCATTGCTTTAGTTGGCTTTCTTGGTGGCTGGATATTAAAGGTTATTTGGGAAGCCGTAAAAGAGCTACAATTTGCCGACAAAATATTGGTAGATAAAGTTAATACCATTGAGATTTTGATAGCTGGAAACTATATATCTAAGCATGATTTTGACAAAATTGCTGCTGCTATCTTTGCCAAATTAGACAAGATCGAAGATAAGCTAGATCGTAAGGTAGATAAATGAAAATGCACAAGTCAAAAACAATGATATTTTCATTATTGTTAGTGATTTTTGGTGCTTTATTTGATAATTTTTCTTATGTCCAAAACAGTATTAATCCAAAATATTATGGCTTTATCCTTATTGGGATTGGCATTATTGTTGCTGTATTGCGCTTTGTGACTTCTAAACCCATAGAATAATGTTTCCACTATCCATAGGCGATTATGTCAAGATTGTGGTTGGAATTGTCCTTTTATCTGGGTGCTTTTATGGTTATGTTGAGCATAATCGTTTTGAAGCATATAAAACAGAAATCAAAAATATTGCTAAAGAACAAGAAGCAAAAAATGAATCCATTCGGACACAGCAGGAACTCATAAACAAAACCACCAAGGAAACCTATGAAGCTAAGTTATCTGCTATTAAGTCTTATTATGGTGGGTTGCACAACTCCAGTAGCGGTCAAATGCCCTCCATTTCCAATCCCTCCACAGGAGCTAATGTCAGCCCCTCCGACCAGCTACTTGCTTGCGCCTATACAACGCAACAATTAGTTAGCCTTCAAGATTGGATTAAGGAACAAGTCGCATTAAGATGAATATTGAACAATTACAAGCATTAGGAATTGATCCTAAATGGCTTAAACCTTTAAATGACACTTTTGCCAAATATGGCATAGATACCCCAAAACGCCAGGCAGCCTTTATTGGTCAATGTCAGCATGAATCAGGTAACTTTAAGACTTTAGAAGAAAACCTTCATTATTCTGCTGGTGCTTTGATGCGAGTTTGGCCTTCTCGTTTTCCTGATGCTGCAACTGCTGAGAAATACGCAAACAATCCTCAAGCTATTGCAAACAAGGTTTATGGCGGTAGAGCTGACCTTGGTAATACTGAAGATGGCGATGGATGGAAATTTCATGGCAGAGGCGTTATACAGCTCACAGGGCGTTCAAATTACACAGTATGTGGACAAGCCCTAAGTCAGCGATTTATAACGCAACCAGAGCTTCTATTAGAGCCTGAATGGGCTTGTATGTCTGCTGGCTGGTACTGGAATCGCAAGCAAATTAATTTGTTGGCAGACGATGAAAATTGGGAAACAATGACTAAAAGAATAAATGGCGGTCTTTTAGGATTACAAGATAGAATTGATAAAATACATAAAGCTATGGATATACTTGGTGCATGACATACGATGCTGAATATCATAGCCTTTATCGGCTTAAAAACCGAGAAAAGCTTATTAGCTATAAAAAAGCATGGGTAGAAAAAAATTCAGAAAAAGTATCTGTAGATGGCAAAAAAAGATATGAAATTAAAAAAGAACAAATAAAATTTTATGTTTCTTTATATAAAAAACTTAAACCTGAAATAGCCAACGCTAATAAAGCAAAAAGAAAAGCATCTAAAAAGCTAAGAACACCTAATTGGCTTACAGATATTGATTACGAACGTATCAATAATGAATACAAGCTTGCATCAATATTAACTAAACTTACTGGTGAACCTTGGCACGTTGACCATGTTATACCTTTGCAAGGCAAAACAGTATCAGGGTTTCATGTTCCTAGCAATTTAAAAGCTATTCGTGGTTCAGAAAATTGTAGTAAGCAAAATCAATTTTTAGCGATGTAATCGTTTTTTATGTTTAAGGTTAAGGGCAAGCTCTATTGTGTATTTAAGAGCTTCCCATTCACCTCTTTGCATCACTACTGGAATTAACTCTTGTTGAGCATCAATCTCAGCAAATTTTTTAGTTAAATATTCAGCCATTGCTTCTTGCTCATGCTTACTTCTTTTGGGCTTTTTTGTCATATAAGCTGAATTAAAGGCTTTTTGTTCTCAATATGGTCTAAAGCTGCTTGCCAAGCTTGAGTCCATAGATTAAGAGCTGTAGATCCTTCATAAAAGAAATCAGGATAAACAGCAAAAAATGCTTCTTCACAATCATCTGATGGAACTTTCACGTTTCCAGCAAAAGGTATATCTTCACTTGTCATTATCTTTTCCGATTAAATACCAAATAATAAAGGCGAAGCCAATCATTACGATTGCATTGAAAATCATGGCCTCGTCATTACTCATTACATTTTTTTCTTTTTAATGCCTTCAGCTCTACGAAGATCATGAGAATGTAGTTTTTTTCCTACAGACTTAGGAACTTCTCCAGCTTTTTCAGCTACTTTTGCTGCTACTTTACGAGTAACAATTCTGCCATTAGAAAGCTCAAATTCATGCTTTGCGCCTTTGGCAGCTTTACCAGCCATCTTTTTAAGCTCATCATGGCTGTAAGCTTTTGACTTAGCCACAATAACTTTTCCAGACTTTTCTTTAATGGCTGGTTCTTTTACTGTTAGTTTTTTAGTTGCCATTATTTAATCCTAAAAATTTTATTAAGTTTAAGAGTACCTTCATACTCAATTTTGCCTTGAGCATCTAAAGAACGCAATGGAAGCTCTTGAAAGTATTTCCATTTGTCTTTGTATGACTGAATCTCAGATGGAGGAACCCATCCAGCTTTTCTCCAGCGCAAAGTAATGTCAGTACCACTTGCAGTCCAAATATGTTCGTTCATACGGCCTCCTTAAAAAACTCTGATTGATCCAGGTGGGCAAGAATAGCCTGAATAAACAAATACAGCTCCAGCAGGGGTTTTACAAGTAATTACTTGTTGTTGACCATAAGCTGAAATTGCAATCAAAAACAATAAAGCGCAAATTATTTTTTTCATGATTTCTCCTAGAACGGAATATCGGACTCAAGATCAGCCAAGTTAGCTGGTTTAGCGTTACCTTCTGTTTTTTCCTCTGGAACATTGAGATAAGCCCAGAACGAACCTTCTTTAAGGCCCAAAAGAGGAATCATTTCCAGCTTTAACATCAGATCGCCTTTTTTAGTTTCAGTCACAATTCCAACTGTAGCATATCGTTTTTTGCTTGTGCCATCTTGAGCTACATACTCTGAAACTGGAGCTTTTACATACCATTTAATAGCCATTTAACTTCCCTTCATCAAATTTACTTCCACTTCTACTTCACTCAAAAACTGCTTAATTTCTGCTTCCATAAACAATATGAACTCAGGATCTCTGGGTACATTTACGATCAATAGCTGGCTACGATCAGGCATCCTTGGATCAAAACTAATAAAGTCGCACCAATCCCTACCAGTTACAGCCATTTGCGCTTGCATTTGGATAACATATTTGTTAGGTGCTTTTTTAGCTTTGAAATATTCCCAATGAGTTGCGCTATTAGGACACTTAATTTCCACAAGCCCCCTGTCAGACACAAGCCCATCAGGGCTACAACCAAACCAAGCAATACTAGGATGGTCAACGAAAGCGACTTGATCGACAAAATTATTGGTATTGACTTCATAAGCTACCCTTGCTTGAGGTTCTGTTTGAGTACCCCATTCCATTGCTGCATTGGAGTAAGATTCTTGAATGATGCCTGTAGTACGCTGTAAGGCTAATTCAATAAGGTAATTCTGTCTAGAAGCGGATAGCCCTGTTTTAGTCCTAGCCAATATGTCGGCTACTCTAGAAGCCGTAACTTTGCCTAATCTAAGCTGATGCCACTCTGGAGTGCCTTGTTCTACGGCAATCCTATCCTCAGTTGTAAAAGTGGTCATATTCCACCTAATCTAATTGCTAATCGGATAACTGCCATCAAAATAACTGAGGCAATAACTAATGTTGCTATGGCTACTTTGTCGGCCCAGGTCATAACAAATTCCATCCAGCCATAAATAGGTTAAATAAAAACTTTGCAATAAATCCAAACAAAAATATTGCAAAAAGACCTCCTATAAAGCTAATAACTCCACCAATAAGCCCAAGTATTATTTTCATGATTGCAACGCCATTAAAGTGCCTTTTTGCAAATCTTTAGCATTAGCAATCTTTTCTACTGCGGATTTATCTTTGTTAAGAGCTGCATAAGCTTTGCCATATATGGCTTTAAGTTCATCAATATTGGTGCAATTCATAATGGAATCTACCCATAATTGAGTTTCTGCGATCAAATCTACAGTTTCTTCTTCTGGCAAATCTTCACCAGAATAGATATACAAAGCCAAACCATGAAGGGCTATAGCTTTAACCAGGCATCGTTGCATTGCTGTATTTACTGCCATTGCATCAGGATTAGCAATAGCTTTGTTTTGATTATTAATGACAGGCATTTGAGCTGTCATAGTTTTGCCAAAAGCCGTTACTGAGCAAAATACCATTAGGGTTTCAGCAAAGTAAACTGGATCTCCATAAGTCCAGGTAGCTTGAGGATCTTGTTGAAGGAGCTGGTCAACAGCCCAAGACCAGCTTAAATAAGTAAACTTACCTTTCTTTTCAGTATGCTCGTTTACATTGATTTTGCGTAGTTCTAAAAATTTAGTCATCACTTTTCCTTAATCGTTAATTTCAAATTCAGCTACTTCTTTGGCATGGCCTTCCATGTATTCACAAGCCATTGAGATTAGTTTTCTACCTAATTGCTCGTAATCACCTGAATCAATAACATCTTGAAGGGCTTGAGAATCATTAACTCCCATTTCACTTAAAGCTTCAGAAATAGCTCCTGAAGTTCTATAGTCAAATTTGCCACCAACTTTTAAAAGTTGCCAGGTACGTTCCTCAATCTCATCAGAACGATCATCGTAATCATCAGGTTCGTAGTAAGCATCAGCTCTATTCATTCCCATAATTAAATACCTCCTACAAAAATGGCAGCCAATACAATTCCAAGAATCACAACACCAATCCAATCTAATAATGTAGTTTTCATCACTTACTCCTTAAACTCGAAAATCATCAGTTGCAAAAGATTTAAATAAATCAACCATTCTTAAAACATCTTTAAATGGCATATTTTTACCTGTAGCATCTATCACAATGTTCCTAATGTCTTCTACTTGAGATTGGGTAATTTCGTAACCATCTTGAGTAGTCCAAACATAGTCTGCATAACCTTCTTTGCTGATTCCTAGTTTCATTTTTATTTCCCTTCATCACTTGTTTAAGAGCCTTTAGTATACACAAAAATTCACTTTGCAACAAATTCATACCTAGGACATACCCTAATACAACAATTTTCTAAGATTTGGACTAGAATTATGGTATTGTTTCACAAAAGAAAGGAATTTTATGCATCCAATGGATTTACTCAGAATTGAGTTCAGAACCCTTGAAGCTTTAGCCAGTAAGCTTGATATACCAGCTAATACTGTCTATCAATGGAATAAAACCAACATTCCTTTTAAGTGGATTAAGGACATTGAGGAGCTTTCAGAGTACCGATTGACAAGAGAAATGCTTAGACCAGACCTATTCAAAAAGGACTGAAAATGAACTTTTACCCTTTCCATATAGGGGATTATTTAAGCCATACAAGCCATCTTACCGATGAGGAAGATTTGGCTTATAGGCGCATGATTGACCTTTATTATCAAACAGAAGAACCTTTTACCGATACATCAAAGCTGGCTCGTAAGGTGCGATCAAGCTTTGAAATTGTTGGTAGTTTGCTTCATGAATTTTTCATTTATGAAGAAAATGCTTGGCATTTAAAAAGAGCTGATGAAGAAATAGCTAAATACAAAGCTATGAAGGATGGGGGTCGCAAAGGTGCAGCAGTAAGGTGGCATAAGGGTAGCGATAGCCCCCCTATTACCCCCCCTAATCACTCCCTAATGCCAACCAAGAACCAAGAACCATTAACCAAGAACCATATAAAAACAACTCCTAAAGTCGTAACCCCTGAAGGGGTTTCTGTTGATTTATGGAATGATTTTTTGGTTTACAGAAAAAGACTCAAAGCTCCAGTAACTGACAGAGTTCTTGCAAGGCTTATCAAGGAAGCTGAATTAGCCAAGATGCCATTGGATCAAGTATTAGAAACCATCATTTTTAAAGGATGGAGATCCTTTGAGGCTTCATGGATTACTCAAGCAGCTCATAAAGCCAAGGAATTGCCTTTAGGAACCAATGAGCAGATTGAGGCTGCTTATCGCCAAGAACTAGGAAAAGATCCAGCTTTGGCTCGATTTAACAGCTATTTTGATATGAGAAATTTCATTATTGAGCAGCGTGAAAAAAGGAAGGTGGCGTGATTTATTACATTTATGACGAATTAGGCATGATTCGCCAGGTTAAAAGCAAAACTGAGGCTGAATACCTTGTATCACTTAGACCTGAATGGAAAATTGTTGCCAAAAAAGTAAATAAACCAGTTTTTAAATTTCAGGATGCGCCATTTTGATCAGATTAGCAAAACTGGAAGATATACCTTACATAATTTCTTTATCTAAAAAAGAAAGCTTTTGTCTTGGTTTTATTCCAAAAATGGCTTATGAATCAGCAATTACTGGGATCAAAACAGGAAAAAGATGGAGTCCTGTTTGCAACGACAAACTTTTTGTATGTGAAGAAAATGGTGATTTAGTTGGATTTGTTATGTTTTCTTATGGAAATCCATCTAAATGCAATCAAATTTGTATTCAAGAAGATGCCAGGTTAATTGAAAGAGGACAAGCATTGTTGTCAGCAGCTATTTCTCATGGAAATCTTAGAGGTATTGAGGATTTTGCTTGTGGATGTGCAGATGATTTACCTAGTAATTTTTTTTGGGGAAAAATGGGATGGATAAAAGTTGGAGAAAGAAAAGGAATTAGCCATAAAAACACCTGGATAGAATCCAGCAAAAGAATTGTAAATATTTATAGATACCAAACTAACAGCCTTTTTACTAATGATTTTGGAATGATTTTGCCAAAAGAAAACGTAACAATAGCTTTGTAAATGGACACTAAAAGTGAAAAATACCGACACCAATGTGAAGTCAGATATTTGCTTGCAATCAGACATAAGGAAGGTCTTGGCGCAATCCGCAGACTTTTATCTAATTCAGGGTTTGCCCCTAGATTACATAAAATCCAGTTCGACATGGCAGAGCAATGGCGAAAAGGCAATAGAGGAACAATCAAAGGACAATGGCTATGAATCTTGAACAATTAACAGAAAACAGGGTTGAGGAAGCCCTTATTAAGCTTTCTTCTACAGACGAATCTCATGCAGCCTGGGCTGGTCAAGTTAAATACCTTGAGGAAGGCTTAAAACAGGCTAAGAGCCATTCTTTCCTACTAACTGATGGCACAGTAGCAGAAAGAGAAGCAAAGGCTCTATCAAGCGATAAATACGCACAGGCGGTATTGGCTTGGACTGAAGCTTTAAAGCAATTTAAGAAAATAGACAATGAACGCAATCATGAAATGCGGATTATTGATATATGGCGCACTTTATCTTCAAATCGCAGACAAGGAAATATGTAAATGAAAGACTTTAGCTTACCTTTTTTAATATCCAAAAAGCTTTTGGATGGGTATTACGATGCAATGCTTAAGCAAGATAAGCAAAGAGCCTATCAAATTGCTACCGATTTAGTAGAAATGGCTTTAAAACTACAGGATATTGCTGGTGAAGATAAAAAAGTTTGATCAGGCCCTTCATGACAAATACGATCCTCCAGCTAGAGCTGCGGTAGCTGAGTGGATTTCTATGAAATGGGGATTTACAGCTTTAGATAATCCTGATATTTATGGCACAGACCTCATTATTCACAAAGGGGATAATCCTATAGGATTTGCTGAAGTAGAGGTAAGGCAATGGAATCCGTATTGCCCTTTTGATACTATCCATGTGCCAGTTCGTAAAAAACATATGCTAGAAGTGCCTAAAACTTTGTTTTTTGCTTTAAATCAAGATATGACTCATGCTTACTGGATTAAAGGATTAACTGCTTTAGCTTTTCCATATTGGGAAATGAGAGATGATACAAAGCATGAACTTTATTATGATGTTCCAAAACATTTATTCAAATATGTGGATTTAACGGAGTTATTTTGATAATAAAAACAATAAGTAATGCAACTCTTTATTTAGGTGATTGTGCTGATATTTTGCCTAAATTAGGTCAATTTGATGCTGTTATTACAGATCCTCCTTATGGAATATCTATAACAAAAAGCAATAGATTATCTAAAAGCAGGGGTTTTAAAGATACTGGCTGGGATGATAAGCCACCATCTAAAGAATTAATTGATGCCATTGTTTCTAAAGGCAATCAAGCAATTTTATGGGGTGGAAATTATTTTGATTTGCCACCAACTCGTTGTTTTTTGGCTTGGGACAAACAAAACGAAGGTCGTGATTTTGCAGATTTAGAAATGGCTTGGACTAATTTAGACAAAGTTGCCAGAATATTTCGTATGAGGCCTATGAATATGGATGGCGGTAAAGAACATCCAACACAAAAACCAATAGCATTAATGCAATGGTGCATTGATAAAATTGATGGAAATTCAATATTTGATCCTTTTATGGGATCTGGAAGCACAGGAGTAGCTTGCGCCAAAATGGGAAAATCATTTATTGGTATAGAAAAAGATCCTAAATATTTTGAAATAGCCTGTAAAAGAATAGATTTGGCTTATGCTCAAGGCGATATGTTTATATGACAACTAAGGCAGAAAAGGATATTTATGCTCGCCTGGCGAGATATGGCTGTATTTTATGCAAACAACAAGAGGTCAGAAACCTTGAAGATTCCCCTACAGAAATGCACCATATACGAAGATTTGGTGGAAAAAGAGAAAATGCCCCAGTTATCCCTTTATGCGCCTATCATCACAGACTTGGTAATACCTCAGTTCACCAGCTTGGACATAAAAGGTTTACAAAATATTGGGGTTTCTCTGAAGAAGATTTGTTAGAAAAACTACAGGAATTGTTAAATGAATAAGGTTTTTGGCATTTGGAAATGTAGAACTTGTCAAAAAGAAGCTAGAGCCACAGCTCATCAGCTTAGAAAAACTTATTGCAGCAATGCTTGTATGTCAAAAGACTACAAAGTAAGATTAGCTGGTTCAAATAATCCCTATTATTCAAATGCTGGTGCAAAAACTTGTGAGCAATGCAACAAAGAATTTAAACATTACAACAAACAAAGACGATTTTGCTCTAATGAATGTCGTTTTATGCATGGGTTATCGCCAGGTATGAGGCATAACGCTAGAAAAGATTCAAATCACAATGAAATTGTGGATTATTTGGAAAAAGGCGGTGCAGTTGTGAAAGATTGCTCAAAAATGATGCATGGTATGTCTGATTTGTTGGTTTGGCATATGGAGGCTTGGCATTTGGTCGAAATTAAAAACCCAAAGACTGCTTATGGGAAAAGGGGATTAAGTCCTTCTCAACAAAAATTTGCTGATGAATGGCAAGGTGGCCCTGTTTACATTGTTAGAACAAAAGAAGATTGTGATTTATTTTTGATTGGCGAATTGAAAAAATTAGACCATTTTGGCGGTTATCACTTGACAACTAACTGCGATAAGGCAAAATAAGCAAAGCTACGATTTGTAGCTTCTTTTGCAAAAGGAAAATTGAAATGGCAATGGGCAAAACAACTAATCCAAACAGCACTAAAGGCGTACCAGCCAAGGGTGTAGTAGTTCCTAAAGGTGCTGATGCAGCCGATACTAAAGGCGAACGTCATGCTAAAGCAGTTCGTGGCGGTGTCGCTATGGGCAAAGAAGATGCTATTGGCTCTGACAAAGAGTTCAACACAGGCCGTACTGCTGGTGTTTGCTATGAGCATAAGCGCACAGCTTATGGCGTAGAAGATAAATACGAAAAAGACCCTATGTAATGCGAAAGCCCTGGGTGCGTGACCTCCCAAGGCTTTCTAACCACAACCTAAATCGGAGATAAGCTGTGACTGCGGAAACTATACTGACTAAAGAGTTACTTCACAATTTATTTAATTATTGTGATGGAAAATTATTTAGAAAATCCAATAACAAGCAAATTGGATGGCTTGTATCTCAAGGATACATAAATGCAAACATTAAAAATAAATGTTATGGGGTTCATCGCCTTATTTTTCTTATGTTTAATGGATATTTGCCAACAGAAATAGATCATATAAATGGCAATAAATCAGACAATCGTATTGAAAATCTAAGAGCTTCATCGGTTCGACAAAATCAATTTAATGCAAAAATTAGGAAAAATAGCTCTACTGGCATTAAAAATGTAGTAAAAAGTGGACAAAAATTTAATGTAGCAATAAAAATTGATGGAAAAAGAACTCATATAGGCAATTTTAAAGATTTAGAGCTTGCAGAGCTGGTAGCCATTGAAGCAAGAAACAAATACCATAAAGAGTTTGCTTGTCATGGATAATTGTTCAAGTTGCTTATTTTTCGTTGTAGGTGAACGCATGGGGATCTGTAAGCGATTCCCTTCTGCCGTTAATAAATCCAATGACGATTGGTGTGGCGAGTGGCAACTGATTGAAAGTCTAGCTTTAGAGCAAATAGTTCAAATGATGACTGAACCAGTATTGATTTCTGAACCAAAAAAGAAACCAGGAAGGCCAAGAAAAGCATGAAACTCAAGCCA
>Ga0208741_10000607_pt1 | contig 16303 bp, 20 predicted proteins | sample CryBogCBE03Jun09_FD_184576 | JGI IMG/M metagenome (GOLD analysis project Ga0208741, IMG submission 184576) | Freshwater microbial communities from Crystal Bog, Wisconsin, USA - CBE03Jun09 (SPAdes) | ecosystem: Environmental > Aquatic > Freshwater > Lake | place: Crystal Bog, Wisconsin, USA...
TAAGAAGATAATAACTAGATATTTCATAATTGTAAATTTTACCAAGTTGACAATGCTGCCCTCACCCATGTATTTGTGGCTGTGCAGATGTATATGTAAGAAGCCGTAATCCTTATTTCGCCAGTAGTGCCTGTGTCGCTAGATGATGCTGGAGCGGTATTTAATGCAGATAAGCGGTATTGGGTCGCTTTTATAGACCCGTTGACTTGTAACTTATTGGTTGCATCATCCGTTGGGTTATTACCATATCCCAACATCGCATTTCCCGTAGAAAAAATATTTAATCTTTGGTTACCAGCACCATCACCTAATATAACTTCATTGCTTCCGTTGGTTCTAGGCTGTATTTGAGCCCCTATTACGGTATTGTATGACCCTACGTTATAAAGGTTTTGGCTGTTTCCAATAAAAGTATTATAAGTACTTGCATAAGCAGTAGGGGAATTACCATAATTACCTATTATTATAGTGTTATTTGCTGCAATACTCGATAGTCCAGCCTCATACCCTACAAATACATTGTTATTAATATTTGTATAATTTCCACTGCTATTATACCCCGCATTGTAACCTAACGAAACCCCATTTAAAGTTGAATAAGAGTTCCAACCTATTGCTGTAGCATAGTTAGCATTAATGGAACCACCTATACCTGTTGAATACGAAACATTGGAAGCAGGCCCGCTATTTATAAAAGTATTGTCTACTCCCGTAGTAAGATTATAAGCCCCGTTATTGGGCATAATCGATACATTATTAGTTCCACTTGTCAAGTTGTAAAAATTATTAGCCCCAATACCAATATTATATTGACTAGAAGAATTTGTAGTCCTCATACCACCATATCCAATACTCATATTGTAAGTACCTGCTGCACCGCCATTGCCGCCATTCAGATTACCCATATACAGATTAGAACTAGCCCCCAATTGTGATAGCGTTAATCCATTTAATGTAGTAGCCGCTGCTGCACCATTTACATTTAATAAATAGGTAGATTGCGGAGTAGTTGTACCGAAGTTAAAGTTGTGGTTTGTACTATCATAGTTGCCATAAGATACAGTTGAACTACTTAGTTTACTATTAGCTGTACTCCATGTTGAAAAAGGCATTAATTGACCACTAGGTGTTCCGTTTCCTGTAATCCCACCGCCGCCTAACTTTGTCGTATCCAAATTATAAGCCCCCGTTGAACTGTTGTAAGTGAATATCGACCCTGTTGAAACGTTGCGAGTTGCAGATAGAGAGGATAAATTAATTTTTCCATTAAACGTATTCCAATCAGTACTGCTTAAATACCCGTTAGTGCTAGTAGATGATTGCCCTATCGCAATAACTCCTGTCGAAGTGTTAAATGTCATTGGAGTTGTAGCACTTATAGAAGTAAGCGTTAATAGTTTAGTTGTATCGAAATTGTAAGCCCCAGTAAGATTATTATACGAAAATATACTACCCGAACTTACATTTCGAGTGGCACTTAATGAAGACAACTGTATAGGCATATACCCCAATGCTGCTATCACATTGCTGTTATTAAGGCTAATCGTTCCACTGCTTACGTTTATATTACTTCCTATCTTAACGCCACCTAATACGCTGCTAGTAGCTTGTGGCAGGGTGTAAGATGCTGCCGTTAATTGAGTAGGGGTAACGTATAAACTACTATCTTTTGCCATTAAGACTTGCCTAAAATATTGCCCCGAACCTATTTGAGCAAATAAACTACCATTATGAGTGCCTATCAAATTATAAGCAACGTTTCTGTTGGTGTCGGGCAATGATAAGTAATTAATAGGATATATCGCACCTCCTGTTATGGCTGCGCTACTCGATGCGGTTACGTCACCTGCAAAATCAAAAGAAACGCCACTGTTACTTAATGTGCCTGTTTTGCCGAAAGTCCAATAATTAGTATTGTTATTGATTATTTTCAAGTCGTTATTGTCTTTCGTCCCTATTATAGCAGTTGAACCAAATGAATTACCGCCGTTGTTGAAAGAACTTGAACTACCCCCACTCGCTAAAGTCCAATAAGTACCGTTGCCCGTGTATATAGATGTGCCAATTTGTGCAATACCATTCTTGTTTGTTGTGGTATCAGTTGGGATGGTTAAACGACCTTGTAAATTGCTACTATCCTTAACGGTTATGTATTTTTGAAACGCATAAGGTTGAGTTATTATCGTTTGCCCGTAAGCAATTGAAGCGCATAAAAGTAATGTTAATAAAAACTTCATTTTGCAATATTAGTATATTTTAAAAATTATCGTGCAATAACTATCCAATCAAAGTAAATGTCTTGTACACTACTGGTGGCCTCCGCAATATATATTCTAAATGATGTAGTAGTTTGGTTTGTAGCATCAATATACCATGTTGTTCTAGCATCTACTGAATTATTGTTAACAATTGTTAAAAATACTTTATATGCTGTCGTTGTTAATGTTGTCCCTAATGCTACATCGTAATGTTGTAATCCCGAATATATATCCCCTATATGTGTGTAACCCTTTGCCAAAATTATTACGGCGTTATTATCAACGTATTGCTTAGTTGCTGCCCCTAGTGCTGTTGTAGGATCTGCATTTAAAGTAAGCGCACCCGTCATTGTAGCCCCTGCCTTTGCAACGTAAGCAGATAGGGCGGTAGCTAGTAAAGTGGAAGTGATATAATCCGCTGTAATAGCCGAAATACTAGCCTTTAGCGTTTTATTGTCAATGCGATAACTATTCATATTGCCTGCAAACTGTGGCGTTGCCCCTGTTGATGTGCTTGTAGGTGTAGCGGTAAATAATGTGTAAGTGTTTCGTGCAATACTATCGCCAAATGTTTCTGGGTTTGTGTCTGTTGTAGTAGGTAGTAAGTATTGACCTTCTGCGAATGATGCAGCCACATAATAGAAATACCCATTAAAATATATCACTCCCGTTGTGTAAGTGTTAGGCGTTCCTGTAACATAATTTAACCCAGTAACAATAGCAAAGTCGGTAGGCTGCAACCCTAAAGCCGCAATAAGCCCGTCATAGGCTGTTTGGTTTGCTGCAATTAAATCACTACTGAATAAAGGATTTTGTAACCCTGCATAAGATTTGCGTATTGCTGGAAACTGAAATATACTACCCATAAAAAAAATTAAAATTGTTGTATTGTAAAATTTGAACCATCAAAAGCTATTTGATTAACCGTTGCCAATAAGTCGCTAGTGTAAACGATTGTAGGAACGTTAATAGTAAACGCCGTAGTGTTTACTTTGTCGTTAAATTCACTTGCAAATATTAACGGTGTACTACCGAAGTCGCTGCAATAGGTTGTACTTGTGTACGCAAATTCGGGGGCTGTTAATATATTGTAAGTCGATTGAGTGCAGTAAATTCTTTTTAAAGTAGCATCATACAATATATTTAACACATTTGCCAATTGACCCACTTGCCATTTACATTGCGATATTAATAGTTCTTTATTTCGAAATGTCGTAAAAGTTGTAAAAGGTGCTTCTAGTGGCTGTACAAATGCAGTAAGATATTTAAAGAAAGTTGATATACTGCCAATAGCGGTAATGCTAAAGAAATTCCTTAGACTTTCAAACAATAACTTTCTATAATTGATATTTCTAAATGCCATTGTAATTAATTACGTTGCTGCCGTTATAATTAAAATATCCTGCACTCAAATTAACACTACCTGTAAAAGATACACCGTCTATTTGCGTTTGTGATAAATAAAAGTTTCTTACCCCTGCTACATTTGCCTGTATATATGTTTCTAAGTCACCTGTAAAGAATGTGCCATTAAACGCAAAGCTATTCATAAACAAAGTAAGATAAGTGTTTATATTAGCTGTCAATGTTGGCAAATCGAAGCTACTGTAATAGGTACAAGATGCTACGAAATACAAAACATTTGCGTTTGCTGAAATGTAGTTTACTGGCAATCCTGCTATTTCAAAGTTTTGCATATACGCCACAAAAGCATTGTATTGTGATAATGTCAATGGTATAGTAGTTCCCGTAATATCCGCACTTGCTACCTTTAAGAATAAATCCCCGTTACTTGTTGAACTAAAAGCCGCTTGCTTTATTATTTGTTTAGTTGTGTCAATAGTAGGATAATAATAATTGCCGTTACCGTCTATTGAAAGACTATCGCCGTATTGAAAAGCTAAAGCGTAGCCTGTATAATATCCTGCCTTGCCGTAATTCTTAGCTGTTATAGTGTCTACTATTGTTGTTTGCGTGTTAGTAAATTCTGTTAATGTAGTATCAATAACGTTTCCCAATGCCTCGCTTACCTTCTCAAATATACCTGTTTGTGAAGGGTTGCTAAAACCTAAAGCGATTAAATTAGAATTTATTATACTTTGCGTTGTTGCCATTAGTTGTAGTTTGTAATTTGGTCAAATCTAACGTTTACGCTTCCTGTTCCTGTTAAGGTTATGTAGATGTTCCCTGCACCGTTATAGTATTGACCTATAATCAAAGGTACTAAATTAGCTGAAGATAAAACCGTTGAAGGCATTATGTCACTCCCACCACCTGTTGAGCCTATCTTAACGGTAACACTTCCACTAATCCACCTAACCGCACCACTAACTACTAGCGTATTAGCCGAAATAGCTTGTGTATAGTTTCCCGTTAATCCTGCAATCTTAATAGGTAAAGCTATTGCGCCGTAAAGTTCGGCAAACATACCGTTTAAAGCGTTCCTAACCACTAATCCGCTATCACCATTATTTATAACTATTTGTGCCATATTATTAAAAGTTTAATCTATCCAAAATGCCGTATCTACCCATAATCCGCTATCATTCCAATAGCTTGTATATAATATCCACAAAGGTAAGGTATCAAATATTGTGTTTATGCTAGAAAGTATCGAAGCCGTTAAATTATTCACTGCTGGATACGTTGCCAACTGCCCTACAACGTTTAAATCCTTTGTAACCGTGTCGGGTATTATTATCTGTTGTCCGATTGTTAATGTCGGTGTCCAATCTGTAAAACTATTGGCATCTAGTACGGCATTTAGGTTTATAAGGCTGCCCGTTGCGTTTAACACAACGTCATTAATACCCATACCTTGCTGCACTATATAGATACTACTCATAGCTTACGTTTGCTGAAATGTTTAATACCCCATTTTGCCCTGTTGTGTTCGTCCACGTTGCTATCGTTGCACCGTCATTAATACATTGTTGCTTCCATCTATTCATCTGTACGGCTGCCTCTTGTTGATGAGCGTTAATTGTGTCCTCTAATCCTACGCCCAACATTGGGTTAGTCAATATCGCACAACGTGACCGCTCAATAATACCCCCGTTTTGTGTAGAGGCGTTTGTGGTGGTTACGAAGTCCCCGTTTGCGTAAGAAATATCCCGTGTTAATATGTCAAAAAATATGTCGAACATTATTGCGTAATTTTTTCATTTTCAATATCTCCCCTTTGTGTCGGTGTTAATGGTTGTGCCGTATATGGAGGACTAACAGTAGCCGCCCATGTTTGTAAATTGTTAATTGCAGTTTCTACTTTATTCAACCTATCAACTAGCTTTAACACTTCTACCATCCCCCCGTTTTCACCACCGTTAAACTGTACAAGGTTGCAATTTACTAACAATTTATCAATTTGGTTGCAAAATAATAATTGAGGTCTGCCTTTGTTGCCATCTCTAAACGTTATAAGGCAATCGCTACCAATTACGGGGACGGTAACTAATCCCCCAACACTCCCAATTAATACGGATAAAGGCACGGCATAATAAACGGGCTGCCCGTCAATATCTAACTGAATATCGGCGGTATAGGCTGTTTCATCAACGGCAATTACAGTACCATCGCAAATGTTACTGTATTTAGTAGTTGCTTTAATAGCCCTATAAAAAGCATCCGTAAGGTTAGCCGTTTGTTCGTTATCCATTATAAATTAGTTGTATCATTTAAATCAGTCAAATATGCTAGTTTTAATTTATGCCTATAACCGCTTTGGTCTATCGTTGTTTCAATCGCTGTTATTACATAGTTTCCGCTTCTTGCAGGATAACGAATATCAGTATAAACAGCCTTTGCAAATAATATCGGTTCGGGGTAAAGATAGGTAGTAATTGAACCGTTAAAGCGCATTTGGCGCACTTTGTTTAGTGCTTCTGTTGCCATTTTTAGGTAAAGGGCTGCATCTTGTTTCACTCTGTAAAAATAAACGTCCCTTTGTTGCCCGTTTGTATCACCTACTTCAATACTATCTTTCTTTCCTGTTGGCTGATAAAACCACGCCTTAACCTTATATGTTTGGAATGTAGAAGTAGGTTTTTGAAGGTCGGACACTATCACGTTTCTATTTGTTGCATAGTTAATAACATCCGTTGTATTTGATGCAACATTACAATATAAGTTAGTGCCATTCAATGTTAATACCAAACCTAACTCTTTAATAAAGTATTGACATATAGAGGCAGGTGTCATCATTGAAAAAGTAATATTCACTAATTCAATGTCGGGAATAGGTAGTACTAAAGTAATGTGTTCGGCATCCGTTGACTTTATATCTATGGTATCATTAACGAATCCTATAATATTTGTTAATAGGTCTTTCAATGTTATTGAAGCATAATGACAGCCGTAAGTATTTATTACAGGTGACTTCTTTTTCTTATTAATCTTTACACTTGCCCCTCTCGACTGCCCAAAAATACCCAAATTGAAAAAATACTGATAATCCATACATTTTATTTTGATAGGATTGCCGAAAACGAAATCAGTTATAAAACCTTCAAATATTGTTTGCTCACTGTAAGTATCATAATTAGCCGTTACCGAAACAGTAGAACCAACGCCGAAAGATGCTTGTGTGTTTACCGTGTATTGTGTTAATTTATCGTGTGTGCCATCTTTGTATTGAATAACGCAATTCATAGGTAACGTAATTTCACATTCAGCCCCTAAAGCGTGACCGTCATGCTTCTTACTAACGCTGCAAATAGTCTTTATAGTATTGCCGTTAATTGTTACTGTAAGATGTGCGTTAAAATACATACTATGATATTATAAGCGTTTGCCCTGCGACGTTTTCAATTGCTGAAATCTTGAACCCTATATTTGTGCTGCCTCTCGAAATTGTAGGATTAACACTTTCTACAATTATCTCACTTACACCCAATGCGTTTAAATAAGTATTAGTAATATTTAACACACTATCTGGTATCCATATTTTAGTCCACGCCGTGTTGAGGCTATCTTGATCGAATATCCAAAAAGTACCATCATAATTAATTTCGCCTACTGCATTGGTCTTTCTAAATACACATTCAATCTCAATCTTATATGGTTCTCTTAATATCCTTTCGGTTACATTTACGCCGTCTAATATCTTAGAATTAACTAATAGCTTTTTACCATCAATAGTGATAAGCGCATCCTTTGGCAATGTTACCCCATTAATAATTACTAACGCTGGGTAATTCGTAGGGTCTGCGCCTACATTATTATAAGTCACTTGCAACTGTGGTGGGTTGCTAGGTGTACTTTGGTGTGCATTGGGGTTATTTATACTAATAGCCATAATCTATTGTGTTTGTCCTTCGTTGTATGCAATATTGTTAATAGCCCTAATCATTTGCTCTACCGCTTCTTCTCCCTTTTGCGGTAACTGTTTATTATCCGTTGTGGTAATCTTTTGGAAAGCATCTTTAAAAGTAATGTTAATAACTTTAGCTTGTCCTAATCCCCCACTTGCACCTGATAGGGCGGATGTATTAGTTGCATCTCCCGTTACCGCACCACCACCACCTAACTTTTTATCTATATTTATTTTATGAGACTTGAAATAAGCCTCTTCAATACCCGCAGCTTTTTTCAAGCTATATAAAGCGGTATTATTTTGTTGTTGTGTTTCTTTTAATTTATCAAGTTGTTTATTTTCTTCAACCCATCTATCGTATTCTGCACTATAATAGTCCGAAGGTTTATTTTTAATTTTTTCTTGTGTAGCATTTATTGAAGCAGCTATATCAACATTATTTTGTTTAGTTAATGTTTCAATCTGTTCTTTTATAGCCTTGTAATTTTCTATTTGTTCAGATTCAGGCAATTGACCGAAAATTGCTGCTTTTTGATTTATATCATTTATCTTTTTTTGATTTTCATTCCAATCTGTTGTGATATTTTTTAAATTAGTAACCTTGTCAATACTTTCTTCAAATTGTGTATTCATTTCCATCATTTGACCTACTATCAAACCAATAGCAACCGCAAATGCACCTACCCCTGTCGAAATTAAGGCTGTATTAAAAGCTTCCGCCGATACTGCCGCCGCTTCTTCTGCCGCTGACATACCCTCTGTAACTATTGTTGATTCTTTTGTTGCCCAGCTAAAGTTTTTTAAAGTTGTAACTAAATCTTTTAAATTTATTTTCCTTACTTGTTCAATTGCATTAATAGATGCCATTGTTGTTTTATAAATAACAAACATTGGTATCAATTTAACAACAAGATTTACAATATCTTTTAAATGGGTTAAAAAATATTGTATAGGTGCTGAATTAAATCCGTCCTTTATTAATTTAACAAAATTTTTAAATGAAGGTATAAGAGAAACTTGTATTTTACTAAATACTTCACCTATTTGCAATTTCATATCACCCCACGATTTCGCTGCCATTTGAAGTTTACCCTCATCTGTCATTGCGAAAGCTTTTGCTTGCCCCCCAAATTCTGTATTTAATTCTTTTAAAATTACTTCTTGCGCTTTAGCTAGTTGACCTTGTTTCTCATAATTTTTTATTTGTTCTTTCTGTTGTTCGGTAAATGCAACCCCTTGCCTTTGTAATCTTGTCATACCTTTTTCTGGGTCATTTAATGCCTTACCAACATCTAATGCGGCTGTTGTCATATCCATTTTATAAAATGTAGCAAAATCACTTACCGCCTTTGTTGCATCATTGAAAATACTTCCTTTTATTCCTGTAAATGATAATAGCATACCTTGGGCATCCATTATCTCCGAACGACCATTAACTATGCTTTTACTTAATTCTTTTGCTTGTTTTTCTATTTCTTCTGCTGAAAATCCCGCCGCCCCTTTCGTTGATTTTATTACAGTATTTACACGCATTACGGATTTTTCTAAATTATCGTAAGCCTCAATACTGCCTTTAATAAATTCAAACCCACCCCAAACGCCACCAACCGCAAGGCTTCCTAATATAACGCCTTTTAATTCTGACATTATACCCTTAACTTTTTCCCCCATTTTTTCAAAACCATGTGATATTTTGGTAGTCTCTTGTGCTGTCTTTGTTCCTAAAGTGTCTATACTTTCCCTCATCTTAGACAACTGCATAAGAATGTCACCCCCTACATTTATATCAAAACCATAATCTGCCATAATCTACAATTTAATTATCTTGTTTTTGGAAAGGGGCATGCATTAATTTTAGTGTTTCAGTTAGCATAATAGAACTATCAATATACTCTTGAATGCTCAAATTATCTATTTCTGCTTTATTATATCCTAAAAAAGCCCGAAACAACGTCTTTTTGTAAAAGACGGGATTTCGGGCGATTAATGCCTCTTTAGCTCTGTCGTAATTGTTATTTATTTCTTCGAACTGCCCGTTAATGTCGAAAAAAAAGGGGTAATTTTCTCACCCAAAAGCCAAAAACCAAAACGGAAAATTGCACCGCTATCATTTAAAAACTCTATTTTGTCGCTTTCGGTAAAATCCTTATCAATAATCAATAACTGTTCAATACATCTAATGGTTATATCATAGATGTCATCTGTGTCTAATTTGACGCTACCTGTTTCTTTATTTTCCTTGGATTCAACAAAGAGAGAAACTATTTTAAAGTGCAATTTGTGCTGTGTTCTATCTGTTTTAGATAAATCCTTAAAAACCGCTTCTTTCGTAACCTCAACTTCGATAATTTCCCCTACTTTGTTTTCCTTAGTCGCTTCCATTACTGGCTGCTTACTAATAAAGGTAATACTCTTCTTGAAAACCTTTTCCATGTGTTGTGTATTTAATTTAAACTACTGCCAACGCTGTAAAGTCAATGTTTCTCATACTCTCCTTATCCTTAGCTTTTACACTAATTGCGGAAGATGTGAATACTAATTGAGTAAACGTGTAAGATGCTGCATTTTGTAGGCTTACTACTGCGATAGTACTTGAAGGAACTAAAGTTACACTATTAACTCCTACTGCTGTTAAAATAGCCTGTAATTCGCCCTCTTGAATAGTAATCTTACCCTTTACTGCCAGTGCGTTACCTTTGTTGCCAATAGGGTTAACGTCACCAACGGAATAGATTAACTCGCCCTCTTGAGTTTCAGTCCAACCAACTTCGTTTACAGTAAGTAAAGGAAAAACAGCCGTACCTGGTATATTCCATGCTACCTTATACTCGGCTGCTGTTATAATTAATGCGTTATAATTAGGCATTTGTTATTGTTTTATAAAGTTGAAACAAATTGAATAGTACCCGTAACACTTCCTAATATAGGAGTAGGCACTATCTGTAACTGAAAGTTCATAGTTTTAGTACTATTGAAATTTGGTGCAGATAAAATCAATTTACCGTCTGTCAAATCACCTGTACCACCATTCACAACACTTAACGGCGAAATATATTCATCGTAGAATTGTTGTTGAAGGCTATTAAGAACGTTTTGAGCAATTGCACCCGTTTTAGTATCCAATGGTTGATTACTTCCAATTTGATTGATAAAGAACGCTAAAGCATCGGCACTCAAAGCGTTTGCAACACGGTTATATTCTTGGGTACTAAGTGCAAGTGTTGAACTTGTACAAGTTGCGCCGTCATTCCAATAGAAGCCGCTTTTGTTAAACCACGGACGTAAGAACATATATTGTTTAAGTCCCAATTGGTCTATGTCGCCCGTACCATTTGCGTTACTTGGAGTCAATGAAATAACTGGTGCAAACGCTTCTACGCAATAACCCGTGTCTGGAGTAGTGAAAGTTGTGAACCCTGTTACCGCCGTAAATTGTGTAGGTTGTGAATCCGTTCCACTTACATAAGTAACACTATTGTAAACCACACTACCATTGTAAACGGTGTAAACTTTACCTACTGTCAATGTGCCACTTGCTTGTATAGCCAAAGACTTAGTTAAATACGCTGTGTTAGCTACGCTGCCATCTGCAACTGCGCCGAAACCGTGACCGATAGATATTTGTGCAAATCGTGACAAAGCCAAACCTACCGAACTAACACCGTTAGGTTGTGTTCCCGTAATACATAGTGAAATAGAACTACACAATTTTAAACTAATATCGCCAATTGTTGAAGGTGTTACAGTTGTACTCATATTGTAGCCGTCTACTATTGCGCTAAATTGATAGCCTTGTGCAAATAGACTTACTTGGGTAGCTTGTAGTGCTGTGATAGTCGCTGGAACATCGGAAGGAAAATCTGTTGCGCTTTGTGTTGCTGTTGGCAATTTATAGCATATACCTATCATCTTAGCTCTATTGCTTGGGCTGCTTGCGCTTGTTGCCCTTACACCGTTTGCAAAGGCTGTACCTGCAACGTATGTAGCCATTGCAGTAGCTTTTGCTACGCCTTGAATCCACAATAATAACCCGTCATTTGTGCCACCTGCATAGAAGTCGTTTATTTGTTGAAATAAAGCTATTGCATTGGTAGCATCGTTGGCGGCTGTAATTCCTAATGCTGTTGCATCTGCTAACTTAGTAAGCAAGTACGGCGTATCTAGTGCGAATGTGCTGCCTATTGCAGTTGCGTGAATAAACATCATCATGACGCCATCACTTGAAGGTGCAACGCCTGTTTGATTGTTTACTACACTAATTTTAATTAAATGTTCAGCCATTTTTGTAAGTATTATTTACCTGCCTTTGCGGTAGGCTTTGTTTCTTTAATAACTGTTATTTCTTCTTCTTCGTCATCCAATGAAACGGTAGGCAAACTGTTTGTTACCGTTGCTATTTTCTCGTCTTTAATTTCATTCATCCTACCATTTTGTAATGCTATCTCTAACTCTTCCAATGTAGTAGGCAACTTGTCTAAAGTAGTAAACTTAGCCCTGTATGTTGGTGGGGTAAAAGGTGTATTTACATACTTTTGAGCGATGTCGCTATTTTCTTTGCTATTGTAAATATTGCCATCCCCGTGAATCCAAACCGTTCCAAACTTCTTTACACTTGCCTTTAATAACTTTAAGTTATGCTCGTGCAGTCTTTCAAATTGAATGCTACTCATGTGTTTTATTTTTTTTGTGGTTACTTAATATTCGTCTTTACCCTATGGCTCAAATATCCCTTTACGCTTGCAGTACTTGACGTAATACATTGAATTTTCAAATAACGACCTTGCAATAATGCCGTGTCGGCTGCAAATGAAACATAATTAGGAGTTGAAGCCGAAAGGGTGAAAGTTTTTGTATATGCACTTTGAGCCGCCCCTTTGGGTACTGCGAAATAGTTTACATTGTCGTTACTTTGAAAATAATTGATAGTCAAAGTAGCTGTACCTGCGCCTACTTTTTGCCAATAAAAAGTATGAAATACGTCATTAACATTTAAGTGGGTAATAGGTACTATGTAAGCTAAAGAATCGGTTACTTGCAAACTATCTGTTGGGGTAGTTGGAGTACCACCTAAGTCAATGTATTGACCTTGTTGGATGTTGTTAGCCGTGTAAGTTCTTGTCTGTGCGAAAGAACTAGCTGAAATAAATAATAAAGCGATAATTAATAACTTCTTCATTGTTAATTGTTGTTTATAAAAGTTTTAAAATAGCCCCCGACTATTACATCAGGGGCTTAGTTTATTTAAACGTTTGGTGCGCCGTAATTAAGGATAGCAGTACCGTTAAAGTTAGCACGCAATGGAACAATACCCATACGAATATCAGCACTCATTGTATATCCGTAGTTAACAGGGTCTTGAACCATAAACACATCAAGCATACCAATACCCATACCTACTTGTGAAGGTACGAAACTCAAACCTGCACTTATTGCAGTTGATGGTATGATACCTGTTGGGTCTACTACTTGGTTACTTGCAGAAGGGTTAACTATGATTGTTCTACTTCTTTCGTTCAAGATTGTGTTTTTGAACTTAACAAATGTTCCACCACCGTTATCATTTACCCAACGGGTAAGCAATGATTTGGTTTCAGGGTCTTTGTTCAAAGATGCAATCATAATAGGGTCAGCTACTAAAGTAGTTTTTTCTCCTTCTAATTGCAAGTTTTGAGATGCATAAAGTTGCTCTAAGTTTACAATGTCATTTAATACTGGTGCAACAAGTGAACCTGTATATGCTTGGTTGTAGTAGAATTTGTTATATGCTGCTGAACCGCCGATTTGAACGGTTTGAGGTAATGTTTGATAACCACTAATACCGCTAGTTGATACGATTGAACTTGCAGGAACTGTTGAAGCTAAAGTATAAAGCAAAGTATCATCAATTGCAGTATTTAAAACCATGAACGCTTGCGCCCAACCTGTACCCATTTGGTCGTATCTAAGTTGGTGCATTGTTAATGGTGTCCATTGCATTGGTTGTAACCAATATGGCGTAAGTGCCAAACTAACCGCAGTATCGCTATAAGTATAAACGCTAGTGCTAGGTTTATTGCCTTTATATACTGTTGGTGCAGCGGCTATGTTAGCCCATATAATACCTGTATTTGCGCCTGTGTATTGTGCGCCAAACATTGGGATGTCATTTTTCCAACTTGTTGTTGGGAACAAGTTAAAGATAGCTAATGAAAGCCACTCAATCGTATTCAATGCAGGACTAGCAAGTGCAGCATCAGTACTTGTAAGGGTAGTGCGTGTAGTCATTTGACCATTTGCGCCCAATACAGCAACTTCACCCCTTTGCAATTCGCCCATAATAGATGATAAGCCAACTCCACCCTGTCTACCGTTAACGTTCACTTGTGCGTCTTGCATTTGTGCCATTGTGGTGTTAAGGATACGGGTTTTATCAACTACTGCCCTATACTTAGGGTCTGCAATGATTGAACTTAATACAGCTGCATACTCGGATACTTCATTGTGTTGAACTCCTTTCTTAGCCCTGTCAATAAGTGCTTTGTCTCTTTCGTCAGTTGATGCCATCAACTGTGTAAAGGTCTTACCACCGTAAGCCTTTACTTTAGCGGTAACTACGGGTGCGGTTGCCATTTTATATTCTGTTTTTAATTGTTCAACGGATTTAAGAACGGGCTTAGTTGCGCTGTTCTTAGTTTTTACTTTTTCACCTTCGCCGTCTTCATCTTCTTCCGCTTCTGCCGCATACTTGTCGCAAGCCTTCATAGCATCTTCTGCTTCCATCTTGCAAGCCTCGTATGCTTCTTTGTCTTCTGCACTTGCATCTTCTGCATCTGCTTTCTTTTTAGCGGCTTCCAATTTCTTGGTGGCTTCGTCTAATTTAGCTTTCGCTTCTTCCAATTTCTTGGCTTTTTCGGCTTTTGCTTTCAATTTAATGTCTTGTTCGTTAGGTTGACCGACATCAGGCTTTTTCGGCTGAGTGCTTTCAGGTTCTCCCTTCGGTGCAGGTGCTTCTGCTTCAAATGTTTCTTTCTTGCTGCCAAAAGAGATGTTACCCCCCAAACCAATGATATCTTTAAACCATTGTGGTAGTCCACTTCCTTTACTATCGGCTGCAAGTGTTTCTTTTGTAGTATCCTCTACTTTTGAGGTTTCTACTTCTTTAACTTCTGCCATTGTTTCTGTTGTTTGATTATGAGTGATTGAATATTTACTCGAAAGAGTTGTTATTGTCTTTGTTAAATTATCTATTTCCGTTGTGTCGTAAATTTTAGCTGCCAATGCAACGGGTTCAACTTGTGTAGCATCTTCATTTGATGGAAGTGTTACTATTGAAATTTCGTATAAATAAAACTTTTCACAAATACGATTGCCGTCCTTATCTAAAACCAATTGCCCTGTTGCGTTTGTTTTCCAAATCGCTTCGCCACCAATCGAACAAGCCCTTAACCAACCACCTTCGTACAATGCTGCTGTTTCTTTACTTGCGTCTGTTAGTTTGTGGAAAACGGGAATACCGCTATATCCTTTACTATCTAATTGTATGTCAGTCCAAAGTCCTATCGGGTCGCTGCTCCAAACGTGTTCCTTTAATACTACGGGGTTGGCATTAAATCGGGTAAAATCAATAACACTATTAGGAATAACGCCCCCTTGGTCGTTAGGTGTTTCCGTTGTGAAATAAATTCTTTTACCTGCCATGACACAAAAGTATTTTATTATATAGTGTGTTTTTGTAAATAAAAAAACACTATATTTGCATATTGCAATATAACGTAATTATGACAGAACAAGAAGTATATAACGAATTAAAACAAAAGGTAAAGCCTTACATCGGAATTATGCCACAAGGGTCTTATAGTAATTATATGATAAGGCTAAAAGCAGGGTTATTGAAACCTGCTACTATTATTCGTTTCTTTGGGTTAATGGGTTATTCATTTGCTAACAATAAATGGTCTAAAAAATGAGCCTACAAATATTTTATCTCAATCGCCCGCAAAACACGACTATCATAGGCAAGCTAGATGACAAACTAGGTAAGTCGTACACGACTGAAATAAAAGTGCAGGAAGAAAGATATAGTTATGTAGTAACTGTACTTCGAAGGTTCGGCGGTCAGGATTATAAACGCATCGGCTGGCGTATGATAAAGAACGGTAAAGAAGTAGCAATACCATTACATATAAAAAATAATTTAGAATTAAGATGATTATCCTCAACATCGACTACCACATAAGGCTGGCGACTATTAAAGCATTGAATAAAAACAAATGTTTTAATACTGCCGCAAAAGACTTGGGCGTTGTTTCCCGTAGGGTAGTAGAAAGGTTGATAAGGAAGTACGGGATAATTTACGATTATAATAATAAATTCTATAAATAAAAAACCTCCCCAAACGTAGAAACGCTAGGAGGATAAAACACACATGAAAAAAATGAAAAAATGTATGTTATTAGTTAAAGTTCATCGTTATTTATTGAATAAAGAGAAAAGTCATCGTGTTTGTTTTGAATATATTTTTGAAAATGAACATTACCACTCTTGCAATGTTGATATTAACCCAAACGAATTAAAAGAAACCGAACAAAAAATATCGCTATTAATTGAACGGGGGATTATTCACTTGCGCAACCGTTGTTAATGGTTGCGTGCTTGTTTGAGTAAAATTTGTTGAAGGGTCAATAGCACAACTATCAAATACTATTCCGTAGCCTATATTCAATCCTTCGCCGTCTAAATTATCGGCGTTCTGCAC
>Ga0208741_10000608_pt1 | contig 16292 bp, 24 predicted proteins | sample CryBogCBE03Jun09_FD_184576 | JGI IMG/M metagenome (GOLD analysis project Ga0208741, IMG submission 184576) | Freshwater microbial communities from Crystal Bog, Wisconsin, USA - CBE03Jun09 (SPAdes) | ecosystem: Environmental > Aquatic > Freshwater > Lake | place: Crystal Bog, Wisconsin, USA...
TGGTTATGGTGGTAATGGAGGTTCTAGTGGTGGCGGATGTGGTAACGCAGGTCACGGAAACTTTACTTTTCAATATCCAGGCGGTACAGCGACCAGAGGATATGGCGGTACTGCCGCATACGGAAATGTAGGAGGTTCTTCATACTTCTATGACGGTGGTGATGGCACAAACTTCACACAGATGGGTGGTGGTGGAGGTGCTGGTGGTGGAGGTGGTGGTGGTGGTGGTGGTAACGGCTACGGTGGTGTAGGATTTTATTCAGCACCTTTCGCTCTTTCAGGATCATATGGTGGTTACTTTGCGGGTGGTGGAGGTGCTGGAGGATTTAGATCAGCATTGACATTCACACCTGTCGGTGGTGGCGGTGGTGGTTATGGTGGCGGTGGTTCTTCTGCAACATATGCTAATGGACCAGGTGCTGCAAATTCAGGCGGAGGCGGTGGTGGTATGCAAGGGGGCCAAGGTTACAATGGCGGACCTGCTTCACCAGGTGGTTCAGGTATAATTCTTATAAAGTATTGGGCATAATGGCACATTTCGCAGAAATTGATTCTTCAAATAAAGTAATTAATGTTATTGTTATTCCTGACGAACATCAGGATGATGGTGAACAATACTGTCAAAATCTTTTAAATAGTACCAATCGATGGTTACAAACCTCTTTTAATACTGTTGATGGGTTTCATATAAAGGGTGGAACTCCTTTTAGAAAACAATATGCAGCCATAGGTTATACATACGAGGAAACACTAGATGCTTTTGTTCCACCTAAAAAATTCAATTCATGGATTTTAGATGAGGAAACTTGTACATGGAAAGCACCTAGACCTAAACCGGATCCTTTACCAGAAGGAACATTAAATAAGTCTATACAATGGCAAGAGAGTATATTAATGTGGGTTGTTATTGACGATCCTAAGCCAGAAGATGCAGGTCCAAATGAAGCGTTTTGGTTTAATGAACAAGAATGTCGTTGGGAAAAAATATCAACAATAAATGTAACCATACCCGAACATCCTGGTGCGAATACAACAACAGGAAATTCGGATTTATATCCACCTAACCCAAATAGATAAACTGTGAAAATTACTGAAGATTTATATTATTATGAAGAAGTTTTAGATAATCAATTTTGTCATGAACTATTCAACGAATCGTTAACCAAATTCAATAATGGTGAGGCCTGCTGGGCTAGTAACTATTTTTGGAATGGTCCATTAACGAAAGATACACACCCAATTTTTATTCGTGACATTGAAGGTGAAACTAAACACAAAATATTAGAAACATTACGACAAAAACAAATGATTGTTGAGTCTGATGATTACTATTCTGTCATGAATTATGTAGCAACACGATTGAGTTATATACCTTGGCACAATGATATTCCATACAAAGAAGGACTTACAATCTATTTGAATCCTGAGTGGTTTGAAGATTGGGGTGGAATTTATCTTTATAAACCGGACAGAGAAAGTAATTTAGTTTCTGGTTTCATACCTAAATTTAATACAGCAATTAAAAACACAGGTGGTGGTACTACAAAAGGTGTAGATCATACAGTAACACTTGTTTCATTAGCCAGTCAATGCCCTAGAATATCCATTCAAATATTTCCAAAAGTTAAGTGAGGTTTAATTATGTTATTCTTTTTTAAAGAGAAAAAAGTTGTTGTTGATGCATTTTGTTCTGAAGAAACTGCACATGCTTACGATTATGCGCCCATAGATTATGCTGACCAATTTTACCCTGAATGGTGGAAAAAGTTAGGTAAAACAGAATTTGATTTTACTCAACTTGAACGTAAAATTGAAACGATGAAACTCTGTGCAGGATTTTTAGATCATTATTCAAAAGGTCTGATTATTCCTATGTGGTCTGAGTTGGCAATCAAAACATTCAATGGACTGTATAGTTACCAATATTCAGATAGAACATCTAAAGCAGACCATCATGCCAATGAACAAAGAAAAGGCTTTTATGATGACCACCTGAATATCAAATTAATTTCTCCTTGGTTACTAAGAAGTGAGAAGAATGTTTCTTTTACTTTTTTACCTGCCTTTTGGAATAATGCACAAGCTCCAAACTACCAAGTAGCAACAGGCACAACCAATTTTTATTACCAATTTGGTACACACATAAACTTGTTAGTAAAAGACCACCAGGAATTTATTATTCCATTCAATCATCCAATGTTACATCTTATGCCTTTAACTGAACGCAAAGTTGAACTGAGAAGGCATTTAGTGAGTGCTGCAGAATTTGAACGTGAACGACACAAAATGAAAGAGATTACTTTCGTTGGTGCTTACCATAAGTTGAAAAAGCATAGAGAACTCATGGAAGAAAAACAAGCTTCAAAATGTCCTTTTCATAGGTTTATGAAATGAACACATACAATGATTATGTGGTAACAAAGAAAATTGATTTAAACCTAACTAGGTTAAAATATAGTTGTTACTTGATGCACAATTTTGTCAAAAAACATTTTGACAATGGAATAAATTTCCCTGCATATGATGACGTTTCCGGTAAAACATCTTTAACTACCAATTTATATAATACATATAATTTGTTCTTATATCCGTATGATGAATTCTACAATCTATACGAAGAAGTAAAAACATTCTTCCGTGATTGCTGTATCGATGAAGATCAATATTATATTCAATGTTGGGTTAACTTCTATAAAAAAGGTGACTTTATTGATTGGCACAACCATTGGGCACCAGAACATCGTACATGGCATGGTTTCTTTTGTGTTGATTGTGAACCAAGTAAAACAACTTATAATGTTCCTGGATATGATGAACCTTTAGACGTTGTAAGTGAGAATAATTTATTGGTGATGAGCAGAAGTAATGGAGATACCCATCGAACTTGGCCTTGGGAAGATGAAACAAGAGATAGGATAACTATTGCTTTTGATATTGTACCTAGACAATTTATTGATCCGAGTATTTTCGTAAATCATTGGGTGCCAATTTGATAAAAATATTAGAAGATTTGGATATAACACCAATATTGGATTGTTACAAACAACTTGAAAATCTTATACAATGGTCCGTGTTTGATAATGGTAAACAGGTAGGATTACAATACAGGCCAGGTGGTGACATTTGGACTGATGCGGTAGGTAAAACTAAACCTGGATCAAGTTGGAGGGAAGGATCAAATATCAACCCATTGTTCAAAGATACTATATTCGAAACAATTATTAATAAGTATCAACTAAGAAGAACCCGTTTGATGTGGATAAAACCACTATGTTGTTACTCAATGCACCAAGATTTTTCACCTAGATTACATATACCACTCATAACAAATACTGATTGTTATTTTGTATTTAAAGAATTCGGTTTACATCATTTTCCTGTGGGTCATGCTTATTGGGTTGATACAACAAAAGAACATTCCGCAATGAATTGTTCTTCTGAATGGCGGTTACACTTACTAGGTTCAATATGAATTATGATTCAGTAACGAAACATATACCATGGGTAATGCAATCTCTTTATAATCCTAAAATTTTAGAATCTACTTCTTTGCAAGAAATTAGAGATGCTTTTAGAATTGACCAACTCAAAGGAAAGTCTTGGTTACTAAACCAATTAGAAAATATTGATAGAAAAACATCCATTTTGGTTGTGGGTTCTTGGTTTGGATTTACGAGTTATTGTTTATTTAAAATGGGATTTAATAATATAACAGAAACCGATCCAGATAGTAGACTCGAATTAATGTCGAGGATAATTAACCAAGAAATTCCAAACTTTAAACACTTAAACGATGATGTAAATGATTTGGATTTATCTTCTTACGATTTGATTATTAATACCAGTTGTGAACACATCATTGATAATCGTTGGTTTGATAGTATTAAATCGGGTACTTGTGTTGCCTTACAATCAACTAATTTAAAAGGTCATGACCACACAAATACAGTAGAAAATTTAAAAGTGATGGAAATGAAATACCCATTAAATCTACAATATTCAGATAAATTAGAATTGAATGAAACTTATTCAAGATTTATGTTAATTGGGACTAAGCCGTGAGTTATGATATATTCTTTATAAGTTATAAAGAAAGCAATGCAGAAGAAAATTGGGAAAGAATAAAATCTTTACATCCAAATGCAAATAGAATACACGGTGTGGATGGTATTAGTAATGCTCATATGGAATGTAATAGATTATCTAAGACCGATAAATTTTGGACAATAGATGGTGATAACTGGTTGTTACAAAAACTACCAAGAACAGTTGCTGGCAACTTTGATTTGCTATATTTTAATTCTATCGATCCGGTGGATGGTGTTACTAGTTCTATAGGTGGTGTAAAGTTGTGGACTAAAGATTGTATTATCAATGACAATATGTCGAAGGGTGACTTCTGTAAGTACGCCACAAAGACGTCCAATGTGATTCAAAAGACACTATCTGAACATCGTTATAATGCCACACCATTTGAATCATGGCAACACACTTTTAGACACATGGTGAAGTGTTTTTCTGGAATTATACCACATAACGTATTACAAAAAAATATTGATGTAATAGAGAAACATAAAGACTTAGATATTTGGAGTTACCGTGGTTATCTAGACGCTAAAAAATATGTTGAAGAATGCAATGGTGATTTTGATAAAATTAATCTAATCAATGACTATAATTGGCTTAGTGCCTATGTTGTAGATTCGCAAATACTTTAGAAACATTCTCTGATGTGAACGGTACATTAATAATTAAATGTATACTATCATTCACCCAACTAATTGTTCTATGAGTTTTTCTGGTATTGATATAGTAAGCACGACCCAATTCAATCGGTAGTTTTCTATCGGTATCAATCAACCAGTCATATTGTAGTGGATCACAATTGTTTAGAAACACAGCAATTCTAAATGTATTTCTTGGCATAGTCGGATGATCTCTATGAGGTACAAAAAAACCACCCACACCAGAATTTACCAAGAAGGTACGACCTAAAGAATCAAATTGGTTTAGTAGAGGGTGTAAACTGGCACAAGACTTGTACACATCAGTCTGTTCATAAAATTCAGTTTCTTCAACTAAACGGCCTGCAGCGTAAGAAGCTTCTGCTTGACTAGGATTATCTCGGTGTGTTTTACCAGGTAAAGTGGTAAGTGTTAAACTCTTTCTATTATTTGTCCACTCTTTACGAGGCAAGTAATCAACCCAATCATTTGAGAATTGTTGAATCTCATTCATGAATTGTTTAGTATCAATTTTAAAATTGAGTGGTTCAAAATCACCAAGATTTAATAAGGCTAATTCATTTGCAACAGTTTCAAGTGTTACCTCTTTAGCATTAAATTGTGGCGCCCTTTGGCTTATTCCTGAAGGTACTATCACATTGTTCCCGTATCTATAAAATTGTTTCTATCAAATGCCCATGCTCTTTCACAACACTGCCAACACTTATTACATCTAATTGATTTTGATCCTGTGCAAGTATGTGTGAGGTTCATAATTTCAACTAAATTCATATCCTTAATTATTTTTACAGTATCTTCTTTCGTGTAGTCCCAAAATACATCTATTAGTTTTGGATGGTATGATTTAATTCTGATTGGTCCATCATAAGGTGTTCCGTCAGATTCAAGAAAAGTACCATATGCATAGTTTGGTAATTTTTCTGGGGGGTTCGTGGTAATTGAAGATAAGTAAATGTCACAATTATAATTTTGTATTGCTTCTTTTATACCACTAGTCACTTGTTTACTGTGGTGTAAATCTCCTGTACCAACAACATGAATAGTTGTAGGCGTATCAAAATGTTTACCAATATAATCAACAATTCTGGTAGCATGTAATACAGAATCATCTGGCCGAGGTACAACAAAAAATTCAAAAGTATTTTTGAGGTTCTTTTTAGACCTTAAATCGTGTAGTAAATAAGCAAGTAATGTGCTGTCCAATCCGCCGGAAACTAGTAATCCAATCAATTGGTATTTTTCAAGTATGACTTCAAGGTCAGTTATAATGCTTCTCATATATAATAGTATGCGCTCTCAAAAACAAATTGATAATATCAAAAAAACTTTCTCGGATCCTTATATAGTGGACAATTTTGTCACACAAAAAGAGATTGAACATCTAATAGATTTATATGATTGTGTTGATCCACATCAACCAAAGGTCTATAAAAATACAGGTCCGGTGACACTTGACATCCATAAATATTTGAATGATCCTGTTGTTAATAATATCATAGAACGCTTAAAGTTGTCAATAGGTAATTTCGAAATTACCTCTGGGTTTTTCTTTTTTACCGATTACCCACATATCATACACAATGACGATTTGTTTCAATTGCCGGATACCGTTTATAAAGCCGTAACAATACCATTAAAACTTGATACCGATTCTGTTATTGAAGGCAATTCACAATTATGTTTTTTCAACCAATGTTACTTCCATGGTCCGAGTAAGTTTTTTAAAGGTGATACCGACATACCAACTTATTATAATAAACAATTATATGATTACGATGATGTAGATGGTTTATTAGATTATAATGCCATAGATGAAGAATGTTACCAAAAATACTTTACACATTTAAAACGTAAATGGTTAGAGGGTTTAAGTCTACATTCGGTATTGCCATGGACACCAGGATCGTGTATAATATTTGATAGCGTCAGGTTACATTGTGCCAGTGATTTTCGTAAATTAGGTATAAAATCAAAATTAGGAATTAGTATATTTACTAAAACAAAATGATAAAAAATAAGTTTGTATATGAATTGGACATTGATTTGGACATGGAGTATATCACAAATCTGGTGATGAATAAACAGAATGAATCTGTTAAAGGCAGAGCTGGTCATCATCGTATGGTTAAAGATGATCCTTACATGGCATCATTACTAAATCGATATCCATTATTAAGTCCTGTTTACAATATTTACCCAATGCCACCACACATTGGAATACCTTTACATATTGATACAGATAGAAGTTGTGCTCTAAATATTCCTATAGAAGGTACAGAAAATACGCATACAATATTCTATAGTGCAGGAGAAGATATTGTATTGGAACATGATAGTAAACGAATTTACGATTTGGTTAAATCTCCGGTGAATGAAGTGTATAGACATACATTAATTAGACCCTTACTAATAAATAACACTACTCCACATGAGGTAACAAATAACAAAAATAGTAAAAGAATTACAATAAGTTGGAGTTTTCAAAAAGGTGTAACTTTTGAACAAGCAATTAGGTGTTTCAATGAACCAGTATTGTAATCATCTTAATTTACCAGTTGATGTTTCTATTGATTTATTATCATATAAAAAAGGAAACAGAAATCACGTTAGTCGAATACCTGTAGATTGTATGGGTAAAGAGTTGAGTGAAATATTATTAAAATTAAACATTGTCATAGAGTGGGTTGAAATATTTTATCTTGGAAAAGATGGTGATCACACCATACATTGTGATGGTCATGAAATAGATGATAAAGCAAAATTGAATTATGTTATTGGTGGTAAAGATAGTGTAATGACTTGGTATGAACACAAGAGCGAAGATAAGATTCAAAAACGAATCAGTAAAGCAAACACAGTATATCTTGGAATATCAACAGATGATGTTGTTGAAATTCATAATCAAGAAATGCAAGGATTATACATTGTAAACGCTGGACACTTCCATAATGTTTGGAATAAAAATGATGATAGATATTGTTTGAGTGCCTACCTTGCAGATACCAAAACAAAACAAAGATTAAACTTTAAACAATTACAATTGAGGTTGAAAGATTATATAGATGAATGATTGTTTCATAAAACTTCCAATCAGCATATACCCTTTAATTAAAGATGCTCATTCTTTTTTGGAAGATTGGCCCGAAAAGAGAATGGATAAACTACTTGACATTAGTTTTATTAATCCAGAGTTATTGGAATATTTTAAATCTCGTAATATATCGATACGAGAGAGTTTCATTCTTTGGCATTGGCACATATCACAGAAAAATCGATTACCCCACACCGATGGCGATTGGTTTGGAAAAGAGAATCATGTTAAAAAGAGATTGTGTGGAATCAATTGGAATTTTACACCTAAAACCAGAGTTGAGTTTTATTCCACAGAAGGCGCCACTCCTAAATTTTGGTATCGAAGTGAATATGACTTCTCAACTTCATGGGAAAACACAACAAAAATTATTGATGTTTGGGACGATGAAGGACCAGTTCTTTTCAATCCACAAGTTCCACATGATATCAAAGGTGATGTTGGCGTAGAAAAACGTCTTAGTATGACATTAAGGTTTAATGAGACCTATGAAAGTTTAAGAGATAAATTAAATGGCTGATTCTAATTACTATCGTTACCTAAATTTACCAGGAAATTTTATCAATCAAGATGAAATTGTGGAGGAGTACTTTAAGACTTTAACAGATACTTCAAAAAATAAACAATGGAGAATTGAAGGTGGTAATCCAGATATTTTTAATGAAAATGCTTACGATTGGTTAAACCAATTTGATTGTGAAATTGGTGTGGTTGAATTGTTTTATACAGCTCCACATCGTAAAATTACTTGGCATATTGATGTGAGTGCCACAAACAATCCGATTGCCGATTATGTTAAAATTAATTTTGTTTGGGGTACAAACGAATCACACTACATGCAATGGGGTGAAACTAATGTGCCCATCGATCAACACAAAATAGGAATAAACTCAGTTGGTAGTCCACATATGTTATTTACTCCTGATGAAATCACTTTAACTGAATCCCTCGTTATTGATAAACCGGCATTGGTACGGGTTGGAACACCACATCGTGCGGTTAATGATAGCGACAAAGCCAGATGGTGTTTGTGTATGATACCAAAACATAAACGGGGTGGCAGGTTATTATGGCCAAAATCTCTTGACTTATTTAAAGATTATATGATATAATGAAAATCTATGAAATAAATGATTTATCAAACGATAAAGTGGTAGAAATACTAAAGAATGGTATATCTAAAGAAGCATTTAAAAAACCACAGTTATATGAAAACTACTTATATAGTCATAAAAATAGTCCAGCAAATTTATTTTACGGATTAGAAAATGGCCATTTTAATATTGGTGCATACTATGTTCTGACTGATGAGGATGATAACTATGTTGCTAGTGCAGGTTGGAATCAATATCGAAAAGATACGGCATTGTTATTAACGAGAATGTTGGTAACTGTACCATATAGAACTTCATATGTATTAGGATATAAATTACTTCCGTTAATGATTGAGAAAACTTCTTCATATAAGAAAGTTTGGATGACCTGTAATGAATATAACGAATCAATTTATAAATGGTTTGTAAGAAATGCTGAAGGTAAAAGTACGACATTACATAGACAATGGCCCGATGTTTATAAAAATTTTGAACCCATCGGCCAACATTTAGTAAACGGTTTACAACAATTTGTAGTTCAACTTAAAAAATAAAATGTTTAAAAACTTCCCTAAGGGGTTCTATTTAATCTTTGTACCAATGACCTTGTTGGCAATAATCACAATAGGATTATTAATTACAGGAATTATATCTCCCTACTATCTCATCGGTACATTCATTATGTGGGTGTTGGTTTGTGGTCTTGGTGTTGCTTGTGGCTATCATAGAGTGTTTAGTCACAGAACACACAAATTGCCAACATGGAAAGAAAATATTATTTTATTCTTTGCCGTATTCTCTGGTCAAGGCAGTAGTATATTATGGACAGCAATTCATAGAGGTTCACACCATCGATATTCAGACACAACAAAAGACTTACACAGTCCTGTTGCTCATGGTATCTTTCACGCATATGTCGGTTGGTTCATGGACATAACGGAAAATAATATCAAAGTAAATATTAAGTATGCTGTTGATCTGTTAAGAAAACCAAACCATGTATGGTTCCATAAACACTATCTTGCTGTTTTATGGGGTGTGCCTTTATTGGTATGTTTGTTTGACTGGAAATTGGCTTTCACTAGTTTCTTTCTCGTAACAGGACTAGGATTATTACAAGACAATCTTATCAATGTATTAGGACATTTAAAGGCATACATTGGGTATCGTAATTTTGATACGGATGACAATTCACACAATAATGTTATTATGGGATATTTAACTTGGGGTCAAGGCTGGCATAATAATCACCATCATTCACCCGCAAGTTATGACTTTGGTAAAAAAGTGAGTGGTAAATGGTGGGAATTTGATCCTTGTGTAATCTTCTTACCTTTTATAAAATGAACCATATCAGAACTTACGGATCAGGAGATTCTTTTAGAGTTGAAATTGATCCACCTCCAGCAATCATAAAAGATTTTCACCAATCATCTTTGTGTGTGGCTGAAGAATTATACTCAAAACATAAAAAAATATATGTAATGTATAGTGGTGGTGTAGATAGTGAGTATGTCTTAAACGTATTTCTATCTTTAGGTATAGATGTTACTCCAGTCATCATCAATTTGAAACCTCATTACAATGAACACGACACCAAGTATGCTTTTGATTTTTGTACATCTAAAAATTTAAAGCCACTTGTAATCGATTTGAATTTTGATGATTTTGTTAAGTCTGGTAAGATAATTTCTATTGCTGAAAAAAGTCAATGTGGTGCCTATCAATTACCTTCAACCTTTCATGTTACCAGTCAATTAGATGGTGCTGTAGTTATGGGTAGTCACGGTCCTCCACATTTGGCCAAATCTGGTGATGACTGGGTTGTAGATGAACATGAGCAATTACATTCTGTACTGAAACACTTTAAGGTTAATGGAATTGAAGGTTGTCCATTTTTTCTCGTAAACACACCAGACCAATACTATTCATTTTTAAATCACCCAATAATGGTCGATTTGGCCTCCAATAAGTATAGAGGTAGGTTAGGAAACAACTTTATCAAAGGTGACATATATAATGATTTTAGTGGTTTTGGCATGGAAAAAAGACCTAAATTTACTGGTTTTGAAAATGTTGAAAAGAGTATAATTGTAGAACACGAAAACATCAAATGGTTCTCCTCCGTAGGTAAACAATGGTGTGGGTATCATTCTCAAAAATATTCCAATATGGTCAATATAAATAGATCGTAAACAATAGGAGATAAAAATGATTGATAAATGGAATCTAGTCACTAATCCAGATGTGATGAAGTTCGCTCGAAAAATTAAGAAAGAAACTGGTACACCACAAATAAGAATATGGCCAGTTTTGGGTAAAGAACTATTGGCTAAACTCGGTGATAACTCTGTATCTTTTTGTGTCGCTGTAGAAAATCCAAGATGGGATCCAGCAAATCCGACTGCCGAGGAAGATTATCATTTTATAGTTAATTCTGCTAGCATGACGCTTTGTGTATCTGGTGACCCCGGTCAACATGATTTTATTGAAGGTATCAAAGCTCAAATGCAAACATATTTGGATAGTAAAAAATAAATTATGTTAAATGAAATTGAAGTTTTACAATATTATTCTAAATTATCAGAACACTTTATAGACAAAAGTAACAAAATTATAAACCTAAAGTTGTTAGGTAAATTCTTTTGTCTAATCTCTCCGACAAATAGGTTAGTTGCTATTTGTTCTCATCCTATGACCTCTCGTTCTCTAGGGAGGTTCACACTAAACTATTCCCAAAATGTAATAAGGTCGTATCACGAAGATTTATTTGTGATGAGAAATCAAAGTTGGAAAATACAAACAAATTATGATGCCATGGGATTCGTAAGAAATGTATGGACAGAAAACTTAAACTTTGAATCTATTGATGAATTACATGAGTTAATACTAATTAATCAAAAATCAGCATTACTTGATGAGATTCATATGAAGATTGATTATTATAGGTCCACCGGAGGTAAATCTTTGTATGCACAAGAAATGATATATTTTTCTAAGTACAAAGAAGCAAAAGAAATAATTGAAAATAATATTGTAGTTGATACTATGATGAAATATCCATTCACTTCTGGTTATTCTGAAATAATGGACATTACACTACAAGATGCAGCAAGGCAAATTATATTTCAACATGAGAATGAATGTGCTATGTTATCCGGTACAGAAAATATGAGAATTCGTTATACCAATATTATTCGAAATGAAACTGATATAACAAAATTACAATACATATTAGAAAATTTTAACAAAGAGCATGTTGTTTATAGTGTGATATGAGTTCTTTAATATTTTATAGTAGTTATGATATTTTTATGGATCAAAACTCGGGTTTGATTCCTGGAGAAAAAACTTATAGTTCTTTCTTCAAGATATTCAGTCTAAACATCAATGCAATGGATCGTACTCACACCATTCAAATACCATTAAAAACAAAAATATTACCAAACTTATTAGTACCACTATTAATAGATTTTAAAAAAGAATTTAGTCAAGTATGCGATGAAAGAGCCATTGAATTAATGAATCAGGCAAAGTCATCCAATCGTAAATTGTGTATAATGTATAGTGGTGGTATTGATTCGACCACAATGGTCACCTCTTTCTTAAAGAATTGTTCAGTTGAAGATGTACGAAACAACATAATTGTGTTAATGTCAGACATGAGTGTTAATGAAAATCCAAGATTCTTTTACGAACATATATCCAAAAAAGTTAACTACATTAACAGTTATCGATTTCCTTATTTCTTAGGAAACGATGACTATATTTTTATTTCCGGAGAAAACGCAGACCAATTATTCGGTTCACAAGCAACCACATCGTTTGTAACAGGTAAATCTTTTGATTCTCTATTCAAACCACTTGATGATATGAATGGGCAAATTATAGATTGGATTAAATCTAGAGATAATACCTGTGATGCTGAAAATATGTACAAAGTTTTTCGTAAGTTAACAGATAATGCCACAGTTAAAATTGATACTGTTTATAAATTCTTCTGGTGGATAAATTTTTCACTAAAATGGCAAGCGGTATACACCAGAATATTGCCATTTTCTAAAAATCCAAAAGGCATCAAATTTGAAGAAAATTATACTACTTTCTTTTCCACAAAAGAGTTTCAACTTTGGTCGATGAATAATACCGATTACTTTATCAAAGAAACTTCTAATAGTGCCAAATGGATTGCCAAACAATACATTTATGAGTACAATAAGGACCAAGAGTACCTAAAGAAACCAAAAATGGGTAGTTTAACTAATATGTTTAGGCAAAAAAGTATGCCTATGACCATTGACGAAGAATTGAATTTTAACTATAACTATCCTGATGAGAAGTATTATAATTTAAATAATGATTTTATATGATTGCATTTGATTATTCCTACCAGAATATTCCCAACACCACAATAGAAGAAAGGTTTAAAGTAAAATTTAAACCAATCACTCGACCATTAAAAACATGGAAGGAAGAACTATTGATTAGTGCGAAGAATATTTCCGACTCCACATCCAAGCAATTATATGTAATAATGAGTGGTGGTATCGATAGTGAGCAGGTTGCAAGATTGTATCTAGAACTTGGTATAAAATTCAAAGCATTAACCGTAGTTTATGACAACGAGATAAATTCACACGACATACACCGTGCGGTAAAATTTTGTAATGATAATAAAATTGAACAGGTAAGAGTACCATTAAATCCTGAAACATTTTACAACGAAGGAATTAACCGGTACATAGAACAAGGTTACAGGTCAACAAACATCTATCATTATCTACAATTGTTTATAATTGAAAAACTAGAAGAATTGGGTGGTTTTGGTGTTGGTGGTGCAGGCGAACAAGTGTATTATAATATAGACAATCAATTACACCTCAAGATCAATCCACACTATACCTTGGGTATGGATTTTTGTAAGAATAATAACTTACAACACAATTTCTGGATGAATCTAAGTACACCAGAAATTTATGCAGCATACACAAAAATCGATTTGGTGGATTTTTTATTACAAAGACCAGAATACTTTTTAGGCAAATATCCCGATAGTGTTGAAAAAATGTTGGTTTATAGTGAGCAATGGCCTATGATGGAAAGACGAGGCAAGAATACTGGATTTGAAAGAATTGAAATGACAATCAGACAGCCTAAACAGAAGAAACTAAAAGCAATGTTTCCTGATTTGGTTGATCTATATTATCCAGTATCAAAGATGAAACAGGATTTAGGAATATGAGTAACTTAGTAAACTTTGAATACTCATATGACAATGGTTTAAACATCAAATTTAAACCTGTACAAAGAGAACTGAATAGTTGGTATGAAGAAATGAACCTTCTACCAAAGATGGTATCAGATTCAACAGACAGACCAATTTATATCTGTTTTAGTGGTGGTATTGATAGTGAAGCAATTATCAAAACTTTTATAAAAACTAATACAACATTTAAAGTTTTAATTGTAAGACACACAACAGAAACAAATATTGGCGATTTTAAATTTGCTACAGCTTTTTGTAAAAATAATAATATTGAACCTATAATTGTGGATTTGGATCCTGATTGGTTCTTTACTGAAGGCATCAAAAAGTATATCGAACAAGGTTATAAAGCCGTAAGAATCTTTCGGTACTTCCAATTATTTTTAATGGAAACTGTAGAATCTTTAGGTGGTTGTGCAGTAATAGGTAGTGGAGAACAAGTCTACTGTAATATTGGTGGTGATATACATATCAATATGGACCAAGGACACACTATGTCATTAGACTGGTGTAAAAATAATAATGTTATCCATTATCCATATTATTTGATGTATAATCCTGAAGTGTATGCTTCTTATATGAAATTAGATTTAATTGATTTTTTATTACAACGACCATCATATTTTACCAATCATAAAGATAATATGAGTACGGAAAAAATAATGCTATATCATCGTTATTGGCCAGAAATGTTAAGAAGAAATAAATTGCACGGATATGAGAAAATGATGTTATTAAAGAATAGAGTTGAGGCTGATCTGAGATCAAAGTTTCCAGAAATTGTTCCTACTTTCTTTCCAATCTCTAAAATTAAACAAGAATTAAACTATGAATAAATTCTTTACACACCTTACCAATCTACCTGTATTGCCCGACAATATTATCCAAGAAGGATTAAATTGTAATTTTAAGTTAATTTCGGAACCTTCCAGATTATATGTCGGACAAAGTAGTTTCAACAATACAGATTTTTATAAGCAACTACAGAGTATATTTGGATACGTTGAAACAAGTTACCGATATACTCCACCAAATTCAGTTTATGATTGGCATATAGATAAAAGAAGAAACTGTGCAATTCTTTGGCCAATTAAAAATAATTCTGGTGCGGGTACTTTCTATCGAGAAGTAACAATCAATTCGGTTCAAGATGGATCAAACAAAAAGAATATGTTTTATGATTTGACCGAACTGGATTATACAATGTATAGACCAACATTACTTAATACCACATATGAACATTGTGTGATTAATAACTATAATGAACCTCGAATCGTATTGAGTGTCAGTTTATTTGACATATCGTATGAAGATGCTTTACCATTATTACAAAATATAAATTGTGAACATTATTAGGAGATGAAATGATTATAAATGACTATATTGATATGGGTGATACAATGTATCCCTCATTCGCATTAAAAACAAAACAAGATTATGTTACCAGAGCATACTCAACAACTTACGGATATGTTTTATCTGGTTCAATTAATGTTGAAGGTAAAGATGTATTAGAAAATGAATACTTTTGTCTTTGGTCTGATGTACCAAAAAGAATTGTTGTCAAAGGTGAAGTGGTATTTTTTATTCGATTAGGTTACAAAGGCCAAAATGTAATTGGTGGACCGCTTGAAAAATCCGGTAGATTGTGTTATATTGATGGTTGTTCGGACAGTTTATTAATTTATCCTCCTCGACAAGGTGATCCCTCACTCAATGCCTTATTCTTTCCATCTGGCATCGACCAAACTTTCCACATACATCCAAGTATTAGATTTGGTGTAGTTGTTGACGGTGAAGGATTTTCAAATGTTAGAATCAATGGTATCGAAGAAGAAGTACCATTAAAGACTGGCGATATGTTTTGTATCGAAGAAAGAGAAATTCACCGATTTAGAACCACTACATCACATATGACAGTAGTACCTTATCACCCCGATGGAGATTGGGGTCCAACGGATCACAACCATACAATGCTGAATAGAACATATATTACAAAATGACATTTAATTTTTGCCCACCAAAAGTCCTTGCTGACTTAAAATCCGAAACCTTTCCTGATGGTAAGCGTTATTACACATTAGAAGATGGTACTC
>Ga0208741_10000610_pt1 | contig 16275 bp, 22 predicted proteins | sample CryBogCBE03Jun09_FD_184576 | JGI IMG/M metagenome (GOLD analysis project Ga0208741, IMG submission 184576) | Freshwater microbial communities from Crystal Bog, Wisconsin, USA - CBE03Jun09 (SPAdes) | ecosystem: Environmental > Aquatic > Freshwater > Lake | place: Crystal Bog, Wisconsin, USA...
TAACTTTATCTTCTGTGAGCATAATATAGAGTCTGATTGTGTGGTAACTTTCTAAACTCTTTTTATGCTCACTTATTTTATAACTAGCAACTTGCGTTAATTACTAACTCCATAAAGTATGCACACACAAAAAGATACCCTGCTATAACGATTAAAACAACTAAGGAAGTTGATGGTAGAATTTCAATGACCTATTCAGACAATGGCATCGGGATGGATATGAATAGGGTGAAAGATAAAATATTTGGATTATACCAACGTTTCCATGGCATTGCAGACAGTAAAGGAATCGGTTTGTTTATTATTCATTCACAAATAACTGCATTAGGCGGCATTATTGAGGTAGAAAGCGAGGAGAATGTAGGCACTACATTCACTATAAAGTTTCAATAGGCATTCTTAAAACCAAAACGGATTTGTTTGATGCTAAATAGTATGTCGCTCCTAGCTGGGCTAATTTATTGTGATGAGTACTTAGAAACTAAGCGAGCTGCATTGTATTGACGGGTTGGAATAGTGTATCGGGAATTTGTATTGTATCAATCAATTGATTCTCCAGCAGGTTGGCATACGCTTCGAAATAAGCAATTACGTCTTCCCTTTGGTTTCTTTTTAGCCATCTGAATCCTCCATCCAAGCTTTCTAGTACGGATCGGTCTTCTAGGTATTCCAAATTATGAATATCTGTAGGAGTCAATCCTAATTGTTGCAACTTGAACAGCAATAGGTTAACAGGTGCATTGGTTAGGGGGCAGTAATCTTCGGCTAGCTCAGTCCACTCTCCTATTCCTGTGTGTGCATAGGCCAATATTTCTTCTTGTTTCAATTGTGTGACTACCTGCAAGAGGTTACCACAATTGCAACTACCATGATTTCCCCAAGCATAAGGAGCGCCTTGTTTGAGACGAGTAGCTGTTTCCCTGAGTGCTTCTATCAATGCAAAGTTTGGATGTGCCATTAGATTGTTTTTGAGAAGTTAACAACGAAGAAAATATTTTGTTTGTGGGGATATTTAAAAACTTTTCTAATTTAACTGTAGGGCGGGTAAACGATAGTGTTGGCTATCGTAGACAAAGAGTTCCTCTACGTCGTAAGTCCAGTATTTGTATAAAGGAGACTTGCCTAGATAGGAAGCTGCTTCGGCTTTTGTTTCGCAATTGAAGGTAACCCAACTTGTTTGGGACTCCATGCTGACGGCATAGCTATCGATGACACCTTTGTTCATGAGGTAGTTGATGTAAGTGCGATGGGCCGGGACGAATGTCATGAACTCATCATCCATTGTGAACCTGATAATTGCCTGAAACTTTTTCATTTATTTTGTTTTATCCTGTTAATACAACAACAACTATGCAGAGGTGTTTAAAATGCGCCAAACTGACAATTGGGACACAAGATAAATGGTTTTTTATTTCGAATCTCGATATGTAAAAATATTCTTATTGTTACTTCAAATGCAAAGTAGTTATTTTTACTGCCTTAACAATAAAAATAGAGAGATGACTGAAGGGAAAAGGCAGAAGCAGGTAGCGTCGGTGTTGCAAGCAGAGATGAATGAGATATTTACTAAGCTAGGAATGAATATGATGGGCGGGGGAATGGTGAGTATTGCCGCTATAAAGGTTACACCCGATTTGCTGGAGGCGCGGATCTATCTGAGCATGTTTCAGGTGGCAGACAAAGAGGCAGCGATGAAACGGGTGAATGACAGGGCATGGGAGATAAAGAAACTGCTGGCAGATAAAGTGAAGAGTCAATTGAGGAGAATTCCGGTTATGCATTATTATCTGGATGACACATTGGATTATGTGTTTAAGATGGAGGAAGTATTTAAGAATATCAGTAAACCTGCGGACACGACTGACAAGGTAGATTGATATTTTTTTTTGGGGGGGGGATGGATTATAATCCGTCTCTACAAAAGAAGAGATTCAACAAGTTTACATAGCAAGATGATGAATAATAAGGGTTATTCAAATCAATAAAATCATTTTAATCACAGTTAACCTTGAAATTACTCTTTGCGTGGCGTTACTTTAAGTCTGAGAAGTCGGTAAACGCTATCAATATCATTTCGTGGATCAGTGTATTGGCAATTGCAGTGGTTGTGGCTGCACTGATTATTGTATTTAGCGTATTTAATGGTTTTGAGGATCTGGTAAAGAGCTTGTATGCAGACTTCTATGCCGATTTAAGTATTACTCCTACGCTTGGAAAAACGCTGACACTCACTCAAAACCAGTTAAATCAATTACAAAACATAAAGGGGGTGGTTAATATCAGCCTTACAGCAGAGGAAAAAGCAGTTTTGGTGAATGGTGATTATCAAAGTGTGGTGACTGTAAGGGGTGTTGATGATGCACTGAACAAGGTAAGCAACATCAGCGGGCATATCATGCGAGGCAGTTACGCACTTGGCACTTCGGAGAAGCCTAGTATTGTTGTTGGTGTAGGTATCGAGAATGCTGTAGGGCTGGATGTGGAAAAGAGCCTTTATCCGGCTACCTTATATATGCCCAACAGAAACAATTCGCAACACCTTGGCAGTATTGATGGGATGAATTCCTTTTCGGTAACCCCTGCGGGGACATTTATGGTGCAAGAAGATTTTGATAACAAATATCTGTTCACCAATCTAGGCTTTGTGAAGTACATGCTGGACATGGGGGCAGATGAATATTCATCTTGTGAAGTGAGATTGGACTCGACGCTGAATGAAAAAGCAATCATTAAACGCATACAGTTGCTGTTGGGCGACAAATACTTGCTGCAAACAAGGTATCAACAAAACCAGAGTCTATATACTGCCATGCAGATTGAGAAATGGGTAATTTATGGTGTTACCTGTTTGATTTTGATGGTAGCCGCCTTTAATATTATTGGTGCTTTGACGATGCTTGTATTGGAAAAGCAAAAAGACATTGCCGTACTGAAAGCAATGGGAGCCACAGACGGCACGATACAATCTATATTTCTTTCGGAAGGGATATTACTTTCAGTTATTGGTGGGGCAATAGGTATTGCAACGGCAACAATTATCTGCTTGTTACAGATAAAGTTTCATCTGATAACACTTACGGGCGGGACGTTTCTAATAGATTACTACCCTGTAAAGCTTATGTGGTCCGACTACGCAATTGTATTCCTGACAGTGCTGGTAATTGCAGTGCTTGCTGCATGGGTACCTGCCAGAAAGGCCGGAAAAGAGTTGCTGGCGCTGAAAAGCTAAAAGCTAGTTGTGAGTTATGAATGATGAGTGAGGAGTAATTCAGAAAATGAGAAAGCCCTTGAAGTAAATTCTTCAAGGGCTTTCCTTTTATGATCCATCACTCATCATTAATAACTCATATATTTAGTAGTCTCCCAATGTTTCTTCTAACTGAGCCAATGCCTTCGCTAGCTGATCGTTGTTGGGAGCGATGCCATGCCATTCGTGGGTACCTTCCATAAAGTCAACGCCTTTGCCCATAGAAGTTTTCATGATGATGGCAATTGGTTTTCCTTGTCCAGTCAAAGCCTTTGCTTTGTCAAGCGTAGCAATCACATCATCTACATCATTACCGTCCATTTCCAATACAGTCCAATCGAATACTTCAAACTTTTGCTTGATATCCCCCAGATTCAATACTTTCTTGGTAGACCCATCTATCTGCTGACCATTAAAGTCGACGGTAGCAATCAAGTTATCTACTTTATTGTGTGCCGCAAACAGGATTGCTTCCCAGTTTTGACCTTCATCCAGTTCGCCGTCGCCATGCAATGAAAACACTAGATTTTTATCGCCATTATATTTCTTTGCCAATGCAGCTCCTATTGCTACACTCATTCCTTGTCCCAAAGAACCACTTGCAACTCGTATCCCAGGCAAATGTTCGTGGGTTGTTGGGTGACCTTGCAAGCGAGAGTTCAGCTTACGGAATGTTGCCAATTCTTTTACATCAAAATAACCAGCCCTTGCCAATACCGAATAGAAAACTGGGGAAATATGCCCATTAGATAAGAAGAATAAGTCTTCTCCAATGCCGTCCATTTTAAAATTCGTATCATGTTCCATTGTATGGAAGTACAATGTTGTCAAAAAATCGGTACAGCCCAACGATCCACCTGGGTGTCCGCTTTGCACTCCGTGTACCATACGTACGATATCGCGTCTTACCTGTGAAGCGATTTTTCTTAGTTCTACTGGTGTTGCCATTTTCTATTATTTTAATGCTGCGAAGGTATCTTTTTAGGTTTAATAGCAAAATATAATTAGATATTGTTTGTCACATCTGCTTGAAGCCAAGAAGCAACACTGCAACAGCCTAAGAAGATTAGGCAATTGTGATTGTCCTGATTTTATTCCTTAAAGCAAACATTATATAACTCTACTCTAATAACTGCTTAATCGAAAACTGTCCATACAATTCACAAAGATCACTTTTACTTGACACTAATTTTCTACAAGCTTTCATTCTTTAATAGACCAATACTAAAGCCCAAATAAAAGAGGGCTGGGAATATTGTTATCGCTACCCAAAATAGTTTAAACCAGACGCCAAATAATGTTTATTTACTAGAGTTTGTAAATCCAACCATTTATCAAGCAAGTTAAGACATTTTTTACGCGTATCAAAACTCCCATAATGCGAGATTGTGGCTGTAGAAATATTAAATTTACTGGAAGAAGAAAAAAGAACAGCGATAATCATTTTTGGATGAACTTGAAACAAGTTATGGCAAGATAACAACAGACAAAGGCATTGTTATAGATGTTGTAAAAGAATGTTCACATTTAGCAAAAAAAGCGTCGTAATCTTTCGACTACAGACGCTTTTTTCAAGTGATCCCGTTGGGACTTATTTTTAACATTTTTATTTTGTAAGTCATTTTTATTAGTTTGTAAATAATTGATAATCAAATACTTTTTTTTAGATTGTTTATTTTGAGACCCTTAATCAAAATATATTTGTTCCCCCTTTTGTTCCCCTCTCTATACTTTTGCTAAAACTTTTATATGGCACATACAACTTACCACGTTGAATTAAAAATCAGCAATCCTAAATTAGGATATGGGATTTTGCGAATTAGAAAAACCAAAAATAAAGTGAAATCTTATGTTTCGTTAAAAGAGAAAGTAAATATTGCTGATTGGAACTTTGAAACCAATAAACTAAAATTAAAGAAAGGCAATTCTAATGAAGTTGATAGAATTGAAAACTTAATTCTATCAACAATTGCAAGATTAAAGCAAGAAGACCAAAATACGAGTGAGGTTAAAGTTATTACGGATAAGAAGCAACACTCATTTATGGCTTTCTTTACTAAAGACATAGCACATTTGGAAAAAACAAATTATTCTACGTTCCGCCAAAAAACAAAGGTATATAATAGGATTATGGACTTCCTTGAAACAAAGGGAAAGACAGATTTACTAATTGGAGAGATAAGCAAAGTTTTTGTTTTTGAGTTTGAACGATTTTTGTCGCTAACAATCAAACAAAACACTTACAAGAAATATATTTCCACTTTTAGGACAGCTTACAACGAGTTAAGGGATAGTGATGAATATGAAGATTTAGAAATGCGAGACCCTTTTAGAGCATTTGAGAATAAAACTACTGATACACAAGAAAAAAGTCTATCAATAGAACAATTTAATTCTCTTGTTAAATACTCATTTGACAAAAGAAATCCTCTCTATTTAACAAAAGCATATTTTGTTTTTAGCGTTTATGCTGGGGGTATAAGAGTGTCCGATTTGATGACTTTACGTTGGAACACTTTTTCTAATGACGGATTTAGTTTTTATCAATTCAAAACCAAGCATTGGCACTATGTAAATATAAGTTTCCTGATGACTGACATTTTATTTGACTTTATGCCAGAGTATGAAGCAAAAATTAAAGCACTTAATGAAAAAGCATACTACTATGATGAAATTAAAAATACTATCATTCACTTTGACAATAGCGAAGATTTTGTAATTTTTTACACCCAAGAATTAATAATTAGATATACAGATAAAGATGGAGTGTGTGATATGGATAAGGTTAAAAGTGATTTAGTTAAATTCAGGGATAGTTTAGTGGAAGAACCGAAAACTAAACCCGAAGAAATTACTTATAGACTTAATTTTGAAGACACGCCAAAATCAAAAAGTGAAACAAAACCATCATCGGAAAAGTCAAGAAGCCAAGAAGTAATTAAAGAAGAAATGTTAGAAGATAGGTTAGACCTGATAAACCAATATGCGAAAGAATATGGCAATAATTTTATTTTTCCATTGCTAAAAAATAATGACTTCAAAAAGATAGATTTCAACAGAGAACAATTAAACCTTGGAAAAACTTTAACTGATAAAATGAGTTATGCAAGCACCTTATACAATAGTGATTTAAAAAAACTTCAAAAGGAAGTTTTTGAAAATGAATTAGACTTTCCTCTAACTTCCCATATTGCCCGACATACCACAACAACCATATTGCTTCAAAGAAAAGAAAGTCTTTATACTATTCAACGTATTTTAGGACATAAGAGTATAAAAATTACCGAAAAGTATGTTAGCGGTTTTCAACACTTAAACTTGATTAGAGAAGCGAGTATTTCTTAATTCACCACAAAAAAGGCATAGCCCACGCTATGCCTTTTTACATTTTTAATAATCCCATTCGCCATGACTTACCGGCAACTTATTCAGTTCTTCTTTTAAGAACTTCCAATTTGGTAGATTTTTTAGATCAAAAAAAGGGCTGGCTTTTTGAAGCCAACCCTATCACTGAAAAATCATCATTATCTAAATGAAACTACTTTGTAATAACTAAACGATTGCTATACTTACCTTCTTTTGTAATGACATTCACAATGTATGTTCCTGCACTTAATTTACTTGTTGGTAATATATAACTGCTTGTAGAACTACCGCTAAACTTATCAGTGTAAACCTTCTGTCCTGCCGTATTATACACGTTAATCGTTGCAGAATTAATAAGCCCACTAAAGCATAAAGTAGTATTGCTTACAGCAGGATTAGGAACTATTGTAAAGCCTTGTCTTGAAAGTGTATTAACAGAAACAAGTTTGCTGTATGAGAAACTACCATCCTTATCTACACTTTTTAAGCGATAATAATTATTGCCTTTTACAGGGGATAAATCCGTGAATTGATAATTATTTGAACCACTACCTATTGCATTTACAGAACTCAAATCAGTGAAGTTTATGCCATCATTACTACGCTGAATAATAAAATAATTTGTGTTTAATTCAGTTTCTGATTTCCATTGGATTGTGATTGCATTACTATTTAAGATTGCTGTAAAATTAGCTAGTGTAATAGGTAAAGCGCACAAGCCCATCATTACCTTTCTAATTCTGTAATTCTTCAAATCTGCAATAAGTAAGTTTCCACAAGTATCAAATGTTAAACTAGCTGGTGCATTTAATTCTGCATTAATTGCAATTTCCCCGTCACCATTATAACCAGCATTACCATCACCTACTATAGTTGTTATTATGCCCGATTTGTCAATCTTCCTAATCCTATTATTATAATCATCAGCTATGTAAAGATTATCTAAATTGTCAGTAGTTATATCAAAAGGATTATTCAATTCTGAATTAATTGCCTTTATATTATCACCTCCGTATCCTTGTATCCCATTACCTGCTATTGTAGTTATAATTCCATTTTTATCCACTTTTTTTATTTTAGAACCACCAGTACTACCACCCTGATTACAAATTAATAGGTTCCCACTATTATCAAAGCATAAGGCAACGGGACTATCAATTGCTGCGAGTGTAGCTAGACCTCCGTCCCCACTATCTCCAAATATACCGTTTCCTGCTACTGTAGTTATAATTCCATTTTTATCCACTTTTCTTACTCTGCCATTCTGCTGATCCGCAATGTATAAATTGCCATCAATATCAATAGCTAATCCTTGCGGTTCGTATAATTGAGCAGAAGTTGCTAATCCGCCATCGCCGCTGTATCCCCCACTTCCATTTCCTGCAACAGTAGTGATGAACCCATTTAGGTCAACCTTACGAATTCTACAACCTAACACATCTGATATGTAGATATTACCAATTCTATCAATTACAATGTAGCCCACATAATCAAAGCTAGCAGAGGTAGCTAGTCCACCATCGCCACTTGATTTAATCATCCCATTTCCAGCAATTGTGGAAATAATTCCCTGTGTAGATACCTTCCTGATTACAGTATTATCTGCAATGTATAAGTTTCCTTTCGAATCAAATCTAATACAACCTGGGAAGTCTAATTTCGCTAAGGTAGCAAGCCCTCCATCTCCTGTATAGCCGTTTATTCCATTACCGGCAACGGTGGAAATAATTTGAGCTTTTACTGTTGTAGCAATCATCATAATTGCCATCATAAAAAGTATAAAATGTTTTTTCATTTCTTTTTTTGCTTACTTAAATCAGGCTCGGCAGTCCTGTTTCCCTACTCTTTTAATACAGGCTTTTCGGGATACGCCTTTAGTTGTTATTAGTCTTTCTCTTTTTAATACATATAATTATGGTGGATGTCTTGTCATAATTTTAGTTTTTTAAGATTAATTATTATATATCAAGTTCTTTCTCGCATTCAGGGCAGTTTATCTTTCCTTTTTCTTCCATCATCGGGGTTATTATTCTTGCGCCACAAGAACAATTTATTTCTACAATCTCATTATTTTTTTCAATTTCTAATTCCATTCTTTGCTTTAATTAGGACACTTCAATTATGTTCCGCAATTACTGCCTTATTTCACATTTGTTTAGAACCAAATATCACAAATAATTCAAAAAGAACAAGACACACATAATTCATTAAATCCTTGCAGTATATACAAAAAACAACGTGGGCTAATTCCCATGCTTACATCTGCGGCCCGACCAAGAACCTGTGTATAAAGCAAAAGGAACGCCCACGCTTTGCGTGAGCGTCTCCACTTTTACTCCCTATACACATTCTAAAAAATTGGTCGGATTTCAGATGTGGGAATGTTAAGCGAAACGCTATTAATTCAATATGTTTTATTCTCTGTTGCTACATAATTTTATATTTATTCAAAGGCAATGTTAAGTGTTTTTTAACTCAATAATTCAACTCTCGCTAAATCGTCTCGTGTTTGAGTATTTTCAACAAGTTTATATTCACATAATAATTATCCCTTCCTATCTTTTTCTTTTCTATAATTCCTATTTCAATCAATTGCTCTAAGTATCTAATGATTGTGTTCCTACTAAGGCTCAAATCGCCCATCAAGTATTCAATCTTTGTATAAGGATACCTAAAAAGGTTGTTAATTAATTCAAGTGAATAAATCTTACTTGCTTTTTCCTTGATAGTTTCTGTATGTTGATTGATACAATTACTAATTTTCAATACCATGTCAGTAGTTTCTTTTGATGTTTCAACTACTGCATCCAACATATACAATACCCACTCCTCCCATAAATTCTCTTTCCTTACCAAGTTTAATAACCTGTAATAATCGTTTTTATGCTTGATGATATATCTACTCAAATAAAGAATAGGAAGCGATAAAAGCCCCTTATTTATCAAGTAAAGTATATTGATAATTCTACCAGTCCTACCATTACCATCATAAAATGGGTGGATGCTCTCAAATTGTAAATGAATAATTGCCATTTTCACAAGTGGGTCTGCTTCCAAAACATCATCTATGTTAATGAATTGCTCCAAATTATTCATTAATGATAAAATGGTTTCGTAGTCCTGTGGTGGCTGATAAACCACCTCGCCAGTAGCATCATTCAATAATTTAGTTCCCGGCAATCTTCTAAATCCAGCGTTGTTTTTCTCTATGATAGATTGGATTTCTAATATATGATTTAGTGTTAAAATACCATTCTTTTTTATTAATTCCACGCCTTTATGCAAGGCATTTGAATAAGTATGCACTTCTTTTGCGGATGATGTAGAAAAAGTTAAAGCGTTCCAATTTGACTGATACACATCATCAAAAGTTGAAATGATGTTTTCAATAGCAGAACTTTCTTTTGCTTCCTGTAATACAAGTGTTTCTATCAATATATTTGGATTAGGTATTGTGGCCGCAACCCCTTTAAGTTCCCCCAAATACTTATGTGCTTCCGCAAGTTTCTTCAAAATGGGTATCGTTTCAAAATTAAAATCTACTGGCAGCGTGGTTATTTCACCCATATCATTCATTTTTTGAGTTATTTTATACAAATATAACCCAATTATTTTTAATAATGGGTTGCATTGAAAATAAATAACCCATTATTTGAGGGTTTTGATATATGTTGGCGTGAATTACAAAGACTTTGGGCTACCCATACCCTTTTTGGAATTATCTTTTTTTTATAAACAATCCATCACTTACTAAACATCCATTATTTCAAAGAACTACATACTTAAAAATGTTATTTAAGGTATTTCCCAGGCTCACCAGTCATATTAAAAACATTCTCCGATAATTTATGCCATGAGAAAAGTGATACTGGGAAATCGCTTAAAAATCATTATTAAGGTTCGCTTACAATTGGATTAAACATTAAATTAATCCTCCAAAAACAATTGTCTTACTCAAAGAGCCTTTCCGCAAATTAGTTCCGATAAAATTACCTGTTGAACTAATCCCAACGATTAAAGCATTCCCCGAAATCCTACTACGAAGTTTCAAAGAGAAAAAAGTGGTTCTATCTTCCTTTATTCCGTCGGCATCTACAATTATATAGTTGTTCGCATCATAACGACAATACTCCAAGTTATTACAACCAATCTCACTTTTGAAATTATTCTCCGACTTTACTATAAACATCTCACTAATGATGTCATTTTCTACATCAATTTTTATCACTCTAATTTTTTTCATACAATACTTTTTATTTTTATTTGGTTTTTATTTTTTTGTTTATTTCATCAAGAAATCTAATCTTACATCACGAATGAAAGCATCGTTGCTCCCTTCATAATTTTTATATAATTCTACTATCTCTGCTGTTGGACGGATTTTGCTCCGCGCCAACAACATCAATAAGTTCATTATCATATCTACATCTTCATCACTTGAAAAAAGTGGCTTTACATTAGTATTCAGCATCTCTAAAAGTCTTTATTTATATATGCCAAACTTTCCAAAATCAATACCCATACAAAGCATTTTATCATAGTTAGATAGTTTCTTACCTCCACTATTTTTTTCTATGAGTTCAAACTTTTTTAATATGTTCTCCTTTGGTAATCCGCAATCTTTGGCAAATTGTTCTGCTGCTAAATCCACCCAATCATTATCTATATACTCAAAATCAGGCGGGAGACCTACTATTTTACCATTTACAAGTCTAACATTAGCAGGGTCATACACTATGTCCTGTTGTTTTTCTTTTTCTACACGCAACATTTCTTCAAGTGTTGCTTTTGTTTTCCTTTCAAGTTGTTTGTCCGAGAACTTTTTGTATGTCTCAAACTTCTTTAATTCTGCTACAAGTTCTTTTTTTGTCATTTTTTGTTTGTTTTACTATGTTATTTAATTCTTTAATCTATTTATCTCGGTTGTAGTTGTGTATCTTGCTTTCACAACTACAACTTCAATAAACTTTTTCTTCCTCCATCTATACTACTAAAACAAGAATTACCCTATTCTAATGTATTTATATTGGTCTTTAGAAAGGGAAATCAAGCCAGTTGTCCTTTCTTTTCTTAACGGGTCTCCCATTTGGATAACGCTTTTTCTCAACCATTTCTACCAATACTGCTTTCTTTCTTTTAGTATAGTAGTAAGCACTTGGCGGTAATTGCTTGTGATAGGTTAATAACTCTTCTGCGAGTTCCGCCTTTGTCATTTCGTTTGGCTTTTTACGTTTTGACATACGTTTTTTATTTTTTTTATTGTGGCACTTTACTATTTGGTAGCCATCATTACACCATTTTTTTACTCTAAATCCTTCACAAAAGGTCATACTACGCCCCCTTGCGTTTCCACGCATTTTTTTTGCTTATCCATAAAACTTTAATTAGTGTTTTTTATGTTTTTATTTATATAAATATACAAAAATTATTTAACATAAAAAAGTCAAAAAATCATCACTTTTCACAACGACTTCTTTGCGAAATCCAATTTGGTAGCATCTCATATTACCACCTCCTTAAACGAACTATGGCACTCCACGGATAACTTTTATATGAGTAAAAGTTGCCCCGAGGCGTGCCATAGTGTGTGTTGTCGTATTTTGACAAAGCAATTATACACCAATAAAAGTTAGTTTCCAAATCTTAATAGGATAAAAAAGCACCCATTTCGGGTGCTTTTTATCGTAGAATTATATGCCTCAAAAAAGCAAAAATCAATCTACGAAAAAGTCAATCTAATAGAACATAGACAGGTGGCTCATCTCAGGATTTGGAAATGAAAACAAACGCATTAAAATATAATTGAATGAGAATTGAAAACTTTTTTTGAGAAACAACAAAGATTTTTTGCGCTACATCAAGCACCCCAAAAAAAGACTGGCAATTTGGAGTGAATATGAGAAATTGATAAAGAACCCACTCCAAATGCCAGCCTATGAATAGAACATAACATTATATATATTAACAATCAAGAACTCCTTTTTCAGTAAGTGTGTATGTTTCCTCTGGAAAATACACACACTCAAAATAAATCACTCAAAAGAGTTTAGAATAAACTCCAATTTCTTATCTCTTTGCGCTCTCTCAAAGAAATAATGTCGTAAGAAATACTTTGATGGAAACCTTTGGCCGTCCATATAGTAATAGCCATCCTTGAAATCATAACCAAAGAAATCACTATCAGTAAAATCCAATAAGGTCAATTTGTCCTTTTCACAATCATAGAACGCTGTTCCAAAACGCATACTATCTATGAACTCATACTGGATTTCTATATCAACACTATATTTCTTTCCTATGAGTTGTAAAGTATCTAAATTAGGATTAAGGTCGGTAAAGTATCTAACCATATAATTACCCCAGTATGTCTTGACATTACTAAACTCATACTCTTTTTCTTCATCCTTAATAAAGAACCCTACCAATTTTTGAGGTTTCTTATAGTCCTGACCCGAAATCTTATTAAACAACTCTAAAACAATCTCTTTTCCAATTCCTGAAAAAGATGCTTGCACTAAACAACAACTTATCATCTTTCATTTTCTTTTTTTAATCCACATCATTAAGGATTTTATCAATTTTTAATTTACGATACTTTCTAAGCCAAATGTATCGGTGAAGTGAATACTTGTTTGGATAAATTACCCCTTCAAAGTGATACTGGCAATCTTTGAATACACACCCCATAAAATCTTCCTCAAACAAATCAAGAATAGCAAAATCCCTTGTATCATAGTCATACTCTCCGTATCCCACACAATACCCATTTACTTCGGAATGATAAACCTCAAATGACAATTCATAATAATCCGCAATCGTTATTAGAGTATCTATGTTCGGAACTTCTGTGATATATCCTATTATATCAGTATCAAAATATGAAATCAAACAAACAAACTCTAATTCTATATCTTTATTACCTTCCACTAAACCCACTTTTCTTTTGGACTTCCAGTAATCCTGCTTTGACATCCTGTAAAACTTACGCATCACTTTTTTACTATTCTTACCAATCCATTTAACACGCATCATACACCAATCATTCATTTCATCTTGTTATTTTTATCAGTATCATAAGAGATACTTTGCTATCACTTTCCTAATAGCATATCCAATTTTGTAAAATGGATTAGAACGATTTCCCCTGACGGGAAATCTCTCTCTGTAAAAATCTTTATCCTCAAATAAAGAATTGATTTTCTCTATCCTCTTTTTTCTCTTTATTAAATACTCGGACAATTGCTCCCTATACTTGTATTCTATACCCTCGTATGTAAATGTGTTAGTCTTTTCATGATAACTTACACCTATGTAATCCGAAGCATACAAATCAAACTCCTCTGTTTCATCAGTCAAATAATCGTAGGATAAGCAACCCTGTTCTAATGTAAGAACGCTGTAATAACTTAATGAAAAAGAAAACCCGTATTGTTTAGCAAGTTCAATCCATCTATACCCATTTCTACCTGTGTCGCTAACATATAAAATTGTATTCTCGTTATAGTATCTTAAAGCAAGGAACTCGCATTCTATATCCTTATCCTTTAATAAGTTAATCTTTGGAACAGGATTAAAGTCCATCCAGTCATGCTCCTCTATAATTCCTAATTTGTAAGCAAAAGCATCAGGCACTTTTGAAGTTATTTTTACTTCACAAAGCCAGTAGTCCCACATCATATTGTAATTCTTTTTTTGTAGTTGTGCTTATCCACCTCACGAATATGAAATAAGAAATTATCCTCTGTTAGTATATCCCGTTGCTTAAAGTGATACCCACAACTAAAATCCTTTGTATCACTATTGGTTATATTAATAATGTCTATGTTCTCCCCTGAATTAAAGTTCCTTTGGATTATTTGACTTAATTTATCTTCTTTAATTTCTGCCGAGAATAAAATATGAGCGTGTAGAACAATCGCATCTATCATCTTCAAAGAGCCTTTTCCTAATTCTGGATCATATTCAACCGCTATTATACAATCACAACCTAACCCCTTTGATAAAGTATGCTTTCTTGAAGGTGTAAATAGTCCTGACCTAACCTTGGAACGATAACCTTTAATAGTATTTACTTTGACATCAGTTATAGTAATGTAGTATAGACTTTCGTTTGGTCTGTTTTTCATTAAGTTGAAAAACTTGATGTATTTAGTTTCTAATTCAATTTTCATATCTATGAGATTTGTAAGTTTTTATAGGATTGTTTGATTAGTTAGTATTTATTAGATACAATCAACCCCTTTAACTAACTTATTATTTTAGTTATTAATTTTTTACCATCAAAATCAATTGCCGTCCTGCTATTCATATTTTTATCTTCGGAACAGAGAAAACATAAACTCTGCGTTTCTATGAAACTTTTTTAGTGCCACTTTAATTTTCCCTTCTTTTCTTCAATTTCTACTACGCTACTTAAATAAATCATTAATCCCTCAACTGAATACAACTTCATATTCTTATACTCCACTACCTCGTCCTTTGGAAATGGGTAAGTCCTTTCAAGGTATTGGAACTCACTCTTTGTTAGTTTCAACTCTTTTATGATTGTTGAACTATCAAAATACTCTTTTCCATTAATTACATAATTCACTAACATCTTTTGCTATATTATTTTTAATGTTGTCAAGTCCTCTTTCAATTTTCTCTTTCTCTTCTGCTTCAATTTCTTTTTCTACTTGCTCTCTTGACTTCAATCTGTTCTTTAATTTGGTTCTCCTTCCTTCTACAAAAGCAGTAAAAGTTTCTATGTTTCTTTTGATAAGTTTCATATTGTATATGTATTTTAAGAGTATATATTATTTTTCAATTCTCTCTTTTATACATTTTTTAGAAAGAAGTTTTAATAATTCCAAAAGATTACTCAGTAAGAACCCAAAAAGTGTATCACTTAAAAAATGTATCATTTTAATCTTATTAAGTATGGTTATTTAATACACTTTCCGTATCTTTGTAATCTAAATAATTATTATGATACAGGTAGCAATCTATTCCAGAGTTTCTTCAAACATTCAGGACTACAAAAGGCAAACAGAGGAGTTATTAGATTTTTCCAAAAAAATGGGCTATGAAGTGGTAGGTATCTTTGAAGAAAAGATTTCAGGTGGGAAATTGAACGAAGAAAGACCCGCTTTGATGGAAATGATGGAGTTGATTAAAACAAAAAAGATAAATAAGGTATTGTGTTGGGAGTTAAGCCGTATCGGGAGAAATACTATTCAGGTATTACAGACTATTAAACTTTTGAATGATAATTGTATTTCACTTTATATCAAAAACTATAATTTAGAAACTCTTACTGATAAGTGTGAGGTCAATCCTCTTACCCAATTTATGATACAAATCTTAACCTCGGTAAGTGAGATGGAGAAAACAACCATACGCCAAAGAATGAACTCTGGCTACATTCAATTCATCAACAACGGCGGTAAGGTAGGTCGTAAAGAAGGTTTCAAGAAAGACGAAGAAAAGCTACTTGAAGAATATAAAAATGTAGTTAAACGACTAAAACAGGGCTGCTCTATTCGTGAGGTGATGAAATTATGTGAAGTGAGTAGCGGAACGGCTCAAAAGGTGAAAAGGCTAATGGTAAAGAATGGGAGTTTGTAAAAACTCCTTTTTTATTCATATAATGATGTGGGGGAACAAAAAAAACATATTGGTAT
>Ga0208741_10000611_pt1 | contig 16257 bp, 11 predicted proteins | sample CryBogCBE03Jun09_FD_184576 | JGI IMG/M metagenome (GOLD analysis project Ga0208741, IMG submission 184576) | Freshwater microbial communities from Crystal Bog, Wisconsin, USA - CBE03Jun09 (SPAdes) | ecosystem: Environmental > Aquatic > Freshwater > Lake | place: Crystal Bog, Wisconsin, USA...
CAACCTAGATGGTGGGCCATTTTAAGAATGTTACTAGGATTGATTCTTTTCTGGAAAGGCCTATTTTTCCTTCAAAACTTTGTCTATTTCGAGCAACTTGCACAAAACAGTAAGCTCAGCATCTTTAGAAGCTACGAAACCGAAGTGGCACTAGCCATCACGTATCTCTCGCTATTGGGAGGACTATTTATTACTGTAGGATTGTTTACCAGATGGGCTTGCGCTATTCAAATCCCCATTCTGCTTGGTGCCGTATTTTTTGTAAATCTCAATACAGGCAGGGGCGTTCAAGACTCTGAGTTCGTACTTTCTGTTCTGGTACTTACATTATTATTCATCTTTACCTTGTTTGGAAGTGGCATTATATCGGCTGATGAGTACTTTAAAAGCTATATAAAAGCGGCAACAGAAAAAGGACATACCGACAAGATATTCGAAGCGTCTATATAGCATTCATTAGACTAAAAGAGAACTAAAAAGGGATTGCAGTAAATATTTTTATTACTGTAATCCCTTTTTGTTTTAGACAATAAAGCAGTTAAGTCAATTTATTAATGATGTGTGCAGCTTTTGGTAAGTTTCAGGTTATAATAATGAGCCAGAAGGATAAAAAAAACAGCGGGAGGCAATAGATATAACTCCCATTGATGCCAGATTTGTTTGGCTAATAAGAAGCAGATACCCACACTAAAAAGAAGAATTGGAAGCACCCGATGGTGATGTTTGGCATATCCGTGACGTAAAGCAAACGTACCCACTACAAAAGCAAGCGCAATCATGCCGTACTCAAACGCAAAATTGTGAATGATGTTGACACCAAACAAAGGCAGACTTGTAAGAAATAGAGGGAGTAGCGCGCAGTGGATAGCACAGGCAATTGAAGTAGTAATACCAAGCGCATCCCAATTTATTTTTAATCGCATCGGACAGCAAATATAGATACCTGCAACTTTGTTGCAAAATATTTGTTTCTTTAAAACGAACAAAATAGGTTCAAGTACACGAGAACATTGTCAAAAGACGAATTAATATCCGTTGCAACAAGTTAACTTTGCACCCAATTACATCATAAATGACTAAGAAAATTTTTATATACGTCAGCTTTTTCATCGTGCTGGTTATCAGTTTCTGGTTCTTTCTTTTTAAAGGTACCGACGCCTGGAAAGCGCAATTGCCCGTGTTGAGTTATGTAAAGCCCTTTTCCTTTAAAAATCAGGACAATATTGCCTTTACTGATAGAGATATGTTGGGTAAAGTGGCGGTTGTGGAATATTTTTTTACTACTTGCAAAGGCATATGCCCTCGAATGAACACCAATATGCACACCATCTACGATCAGTTTAAGGACGAACCAAATTTTATTATCTTATCGCATAGTTGCGATCCCGAAACGGATAGTGTACCAAGGATGAAACATTATGCTGACAGCCTGAAAGTAGATACCAGAAAATGGATATTCCTTACTGGCAGAAAAGATAGTCTGTACTATCAGGCACGCAATAGTTATCTGCTGGATGATCCTAAGAACTCATTAGAAAAAATAGAAGATCAGTTTATTCATACCCAGTTCTTTGCCTTGGTAGATAAAGACGGACAAGTACGTGGTCAGATATATGATGGACTGAAAAAAGACGAACTGGACAGACTAAAAGATGATATTGCTATTTTATTGAAAGAAAAAAGCAAGAACGGGAATTTTGTAAATGGAATATTTAATCAATAAGACTTAAGAGAGATAGTAGATAGTAGATATTAGATATGGATATTAGTTTTAACCCGTATTTCTATCTATAAAACAATTCAAGAGTTAATATTACTATCTAATAACTAATATCTAAAAAAATGCACTCCACCGACATATTAAAGCACAACGGACTAAGCATAACAGAAAGCAGGAAGCAGATACTGGAGTTATTTCATGCCAGTAAAGGGGCATTGGCCCATGCTGATATAGAAAAACGTTCTTCCGCCTCTTTCGATAGGGTAACCATCTACCGTACACTACAGACATTCGTAGAAAAAGGCATTATTCATACCATCCCTACGGTGGATAATAGTGTGCTCTATGCCCTCTGTAAAGATGATTGCAAAGCAGGACATCACCACGATAATCATGTGCATTTTATCTGTGACATTTGTAGTACAACATATTGCCTTGACAATGTATCTATCCCCAATGTTTCCCTCCCAGAAGGCTTCATCCAGAAGCAATCTGATGTCGTAATAAGTGGCATTTGCAAAAATTGCAGATAGGTTACCACAAATCCCCCTATATTTATTGTCTGAAGCATTAAAAAACAATTATTTACACTTCATTTCGTTGTATATAATTTATTGTAATAAATTGATTGATTAAACACAGCTTTCTAGAATATGATGAGTGCAGAACATCAACGCCTTTCCGTAAATGAACGAAAAAATATACCGTTAGAGCAATGGGGTCCCTATTTGAGCGAGCGGCAATGGGGTACAGTGCGAGAAGATTACGGACCACACGGAGATGCCTGGAACTATTTCCCACACGACCATGCACCAAGCAGGGTTTATCGTTGGGGGGAAGATGGATTGGCTGGTATTACAGATTATTTTCAGAACTTATGCTTTGCCATCGCTTTGTGGAATGGTAAAGACCCAATACTAAAAGAACGTCTTTTTGGGCTTGCCAACGGAGAAGGGAATCATGGTGAGGACGTGAAAGAGTTGTATTATTACCTAGATAATGTGCCAACTCACTATTATATGGAATACTTGTATAAGTATCCACAACAGGCATTCCCCTATGATAAACTGGTTCATGGTAACAAAGCAAGGGGCAAACACGAGCCTGAATATGAAATACTGGATACAGGCGTATTCAACAATAATGAATACTTTGATGTAAAGGTGACTTATGCCAAACAAAGCTCTCAAGACATTTTCATCAAGATAGACATTACCAATAAGTTCAAGGAAGCAGCACCAATAACTGTTTTGCCCACACTTTGGTTTTATAACAGATGGAAAAATGGGAGTGACGAAAAGAAAGGAAAGATAACATCGCTCGGCAAAACCTCAGTGATTGCAGAGCAGGAAAGATTGGGGAGTTATTATTTTTATTTCCAAAAGGCAGATGATGCATTGTTTACAGACAATGAAACCAATAAACAAAAGATAATGGGCATTCCCAATGAGACCCCTTTTGTAAAAGATGCGTTTCATTCGGCTATCATTCACGGGCAACATACACAAGCACTGCGTGATAGAAAAACGGGGACTAAATTCTCCCCTGTTTACAACTACACTATCGAAGGCGGGGCTACAAAAACAATTTATTGCCGGCTAAGTAGCAAACCTCACGATAATCCTTTTGGTGGAGGCATTGCATCTGTATTTACCAATAGAAAACAGCAGGCAGATGACTTCTATACTTCTTTGCTCCATCCAGATACCCCAAAAGATTTACTGAACATACAACGTCAGGCTTTTGCGGGATTATTATGGAGCAAACAATACTATCATTACGATGTAGAGCGTTGGTTATCAACAAGTGATGGCATCTCTCCCGTTAATGATGGAAAAAAGTATGGTCGAAATAGTGACTGGAAACACTTGAAAAATCAGGATATTATTCTAATGCCCGATAAATGGGAATATCCCTGGTATGCCGCTTGGGATCTGGCTTTCCACTGTATTCCAATGGCTATGATTGATGTAACTTTTGCAAAGCATCAACTGATACTCATCATGCGTGAGTGGTATATGAAACCCGATGGCCAGTTACCTGCTTACGAATGGAATTTTGGCGATGTAAATCCGCCCGTACACGCTTGGGCAGCATTGCAGGTATATAAAATTGAGAAAGAAAACACAGGCAAAGGCGACTTAACTTTCTTGAAGCGTATCTTTCAGAAACTGATCATCAACTTTACCTGGTGGATTAACAGAAAAGACGAAAAAGGAAACAATATCTTCCAAGGTGGGTTCTTAGGATTGGATAATATTGGCGTTTTCGACAGAAGTTATGGCATTGCCGCACACATGCAACTAGAACAGGCAGATGGAACTAGCTGGATGGGGAAATATGCCTTGAATATGATGGATATTGCTCTGGAAATTGCTGTAAATGATGTAGCGTTTGAAGATACAGCCACTAAGTTTTTTGAACACTTCGTGTTGATTGCCGAAGCAATGAACGAACACATCTTATGGAATAAAGAAGATCAATTCTTTTATGATACACTGAGTATTAAAGGTGGCGAAACCATACCATTAAAAACACAATCAATTGTTGGGCTGACGCCTTTGTTGGCGGTATCTGTAATAGAAAAAAGTACTCTAAATAAACTTACAGACTTTAAACGCCGTATCGGTTGGTTTGAAAACTATCGTAAGAAAAACAATCGCTTCTGGCCTAATGAAGAAAGAAGCGACAGCGATAAAATATTATTGTCCTTAGTACCTAGAGAAAGGTTGATTGCTTTACTGAAAAGAATGTTGAACGAAGAAGAATTTCTTTCCGAAGGAGGCATCCGTGCATTGTCTAAATACCACGAGAAAAACCCTTACTCTGTCACCTTGGATGGTAAGCTATATACCATCGGCTATGATCCCGGGGATTCTACTTCCAATCTGTTTGGTGGTAATTCCAACTGGCGTGGTCCGGTGTGGATACCAATCAACTACTTGTTCATTCGTTCTATAAGAAAGTATGCTAGCTTTTATGAGGATACTTTATTGGTAGAATGTCCTACGGGTTCTGGTAATATGATGAACCTGGAACAAGTAGCCGATGAGCTGACCAATAGGGTAATCAGTATCTTTCAAAAAGATGAGGAAGGAATGCGTCGCTCCAATGCCGAGTACAACAAATTCTATCAACAACCCGGCAATGAAGACCTTGTTTTGTTCTTTGAATACTTTCATGGAGATAGTGGCAAAGGTTTAGGTGCAAGTCATCAAACAGGCTGGACGGCAGTGGTTGCAGATTTAATCAATCAGATGAATCGCAAGAAGCCAAAGCCTGAAAAAGTTCCGATTAAAGTAGATGACGAGGAGGAAGAATAGGGAGTTGTACGTTTTAAGTTATTCGTTGTACGTTAGGTAGGACGTCCAACGTATAACTTAAAACGTATTACTATTATATCTTAAAACTCATCCGATGATAGGGTGTAAATCCGTATTGTTCTATGGCATTTCTATGGATTAAAGTACCATAGCCCTTGTTTTGGTTCCAGCCATACATAGGAAATTGCTCATGCAATTGCTTCATATACGCATCCCGATAAGTTTTAGCAAGGATACTCGCAGCTGCAATGTTTGCATACTTCCCATCCCCTTTGATGATGCAGTTGTGCGGAATAAACGGATAGCTCGTGAACCGATTCCCATCAATTGACAATAGTTCGGGAACAATAGTTAGCTTCTCAATTGCCAGATGCATCGCCTTGAAAGATGCTTTCAGAATATTAATGCGATCAATCTCCTCATTATCCACCATCGCAACACCAAAGCTTAGAGCATTCTCTTCAATATAGTTTCTCAATAAGTCCCTTTCCTTTTCCTTCACTTGCTTACTATCATTCAGCAATGGGTGGTAAAAGTCTGTTGGTAATACAACTGCCGCAGCAAATACAGGTCCTGCATAACATCCCCTGCCAGCTTCGTCACAACCGGCTTCTACTAATTTTGTTTGGTATGAATTAATCAGAAAGGGCATACTATTACTTGTTTCACTCTACAAAAAAAGCAGCTACCTTGCTGGTAAGCTGCTTTTTATATGACTAATTAGATGTTTATTGTATTGTTTTCCAAACAGCGTCATTCACTTTCACAGGATACTTCTTCTTCAGAGTAGCCAACCACTCTTCTTCCAGCTTTTGTTGATAGTCATTGGTTGCAGCACCTTTTGCATCTTCAAAACTGCGTTGTTCCTTTTGTGGATACGATTTTAAAATATAGACAAAGCTATACCCATCATCATTTGTATTTTTCTCAGGTACACTTTCAAAGCCTTCTTTATTGTCAATATGTTGCTTCACTGGCAATTGAGAAACTTCATATCTGCTACTATCCACGGTCACATTAGCACCATAACTATCAGCAATCCTGCGCCAGTCTTGAGGAGTAGCTTTAATTCTGGAAGCAATTTCTATCGCCGCCTCTTTTGTTTTTGCATTCACCAAGATACCACTCAAGCTTTCCTTCCATTGATACTTCTCTTTATTCTTCTCATAAAAAGCTTTCAACTCTTCAGGGCTCGAGCTCGATTTACCCCAAACATGTTTATCCATTGCGGCAAACAATACATTCGCCTCATCAAACTCTTTACACTGATCCTGCATTGCTTTACTATACAATTCAAGGTTGTCGGTATAATATTGTGTGCACGAAGTATTTACAAACTCTTTCAAACTAGCACTGTAATCTGGCAACATCTTAGTTAACTTGGCAGAAATATATACGGCCCAATCTGCTGCGTAAATCTTCTTCTTCTCAAACGAAAACAACAAAGTAGTATCTGATATTTCCTTGATGCCGTTGGTTATATGGTGCATGATGTTACTGTCGGTATATTCCTTAAAAGCAGCTTGGTTATAAATTCCTGGTTTATATTTAGTAACCACCAACCACCTGTTCTCCAAGGCATTCTTTTTACAAGTCGCCAGACGCTCCTCTTTTTCTACCGTCTGCTTTATTTCTGCAAATGCATTGGCATCATTGATAGATGTAGGTGCAGGCTTTTTCTCCAGCAATTTAATGATGTGATAGCCAAAAGCAGTAGCAAAAGGCTTACTGATGTCACCCACATTCTTTAAGGCAAAGACTTCTTTTTCAAAATCAGCGTCATAATCGCCAACACTCACATCACCCACGACACCTCCATTTGCAGCAGTTTTATAATCATTGCTAAACTGCTGTACAGCTTTCTCAAAAGGTTCTCCTTTTTGCAATAAGTCATAGATGCTATCGGCAAGAATGGAATATTCGTTTCTTTCATCCTTAGAAAATCCTTTAGGTGTAGCCAGTCTAAGCTGTGCAATCTTCCGCTTTCCAAAAGCAGGACGTTCGCCTAAATTCTTAAAAATGTGATACCCAAAGCTGCTTTTGTAGGGCTTAGAGTAAGTGCCTGGTTTCAGACTATATATTTCATTTTCAAAGGCATAACTCAATGTAAAAGCCGTGATATAGCCTATGTCGCCTTTTGTTCTTTTTGCCGAAGCATCAGTAGAGAAGTTGGCTGCTACCTCACCAAAGGGTTTACCTTCTTGCAATGCTTTGTAAGCGGCGTTTATTTGCTTAAAAGCACTCGCAGTATCGCCGGCAGTCTTTACTTCTACAAATATCTGGGCAACATGAATGTCTTTCTCACTACGTTCCAATGCTTCATCGGTCAATCGCTTGATACCTACTTCTTCGTTGATGATGTTATCTGCAATCTGCCTCCTGAAGTTCCGTCCCTCTTCAACAAATGAAGGTTGCTTATCCAACTCTTCGTCATAACCAGCCTGAACCTTCAGTTTGTAGTTGATATACAAACCTAAATATTCATCCAACGCCTTCCTTCTTTCTTCTTTCGTGGGAGGATTCTTACTGAAAGCCGTTAAAAAATCTTTCTTACTGACCGACTTACTACCGTAAGAAAACAATGTCTGGCTTAACAGCGCATTAGCCACCAACAACATGCTAACGAGGGTAATTTGATACTTCATAATTAAAACAGGAGTTGAAAAATATACTATTTAAAGTCTTATTTAGATTTAAGTTTCGCAGAGATGATGTCATTAAATTGCTCCAGACTCAACTGCTTAGCAATAATGCGTTTAGATTCATCCAACAAATACATTGTTGGTGTTTTGTACACATCATATAGCTGTCTATAGTTCGGAAGCCCAGCTTTCTGTTCATCATCACGGGCTTCCTTGGTTTGCGCAGTATAAATCCAGCCTGCATCAAGGTTCTTTTCCCGTATAAACTTCTTTAGTTCTTGTGTTGTATTCTTGTCCGAACTCACGTTTACGCTATATAATGTTACGCCCAGTCCTTTCCATCTTGCCTTGTACATAGAATCTATTCTAGGCAATTCTGCCTTGCAATGTCCGCAGGTAGGATCCCAGAATACAACAAAAGTAAATTTACCGCCCAGCTTATACAAAGAAACAGTATTACCCAAAGTATCAGTCAGATCCAAAGGCGGTGCAGGATTACCCAATTGATTAGCCATCAGGCTATAGGCCCTCTCAACAATTGTTTTTCTACTAGCTGCATTCAAATAAGTAGTATCCCCTTTCGAATAAAAGTCTTCGAACATCTTCACAAACACTTTGTCTTGACCCATTATTTCGGGGTTAATGTATTTATTGGTGAACTTAGTCAACAGATAAGGATAAATCTCTTTTCCAGTACGGGCATACAACATAATGTATTTAATCTCCTTATAAATGCTGTCAGGGTCAGCAGATACCAAGGTCTTAAAGTAGTTATCCAGTTTTGGTTCAAAGAAAGGCGTACGTAACAACCTGTCATCGTTAAACTCTACATCATCCCAAAAATGATCTTTCACGTAGTGATACGGATATAACGAGTCAGCCTTGCCATTTACAACAGGTATCGCCGGATATTCGGGTTGTTTCATGGCATTCAACAGTGTACTCAACAACGAGCTAGGGTATTTCTTGGTAAGGCTATCCCTGTATTGTTGCAATGCTTTGTTCTCTTTTATAATCTCATTGCGCAGCTTCGACGAATCTGCTTTGGAAGTAGATTGTTTGAATTTATCACTTAAATCAGATAATAATTTCCCTTGCTTAATAGAGTATTCAGAATAAGTTTTAAATATATCATTTTCAAAGGATCCCTTTATGATAGGGTCTTCCCTTTTGGCGGTATCTGCCGAAATAGAGAAATGTTGTTTTTCGTCCATCAAAAACTCAAACAGGATGGCAAACTTAGGCGACACCACAAAGTAAATACCTTGTGTGTACTTCTTTGCAGGCTTAAAAACACCCTTGCTTTCATCATCTAGAAACACAGAATCCACCAAAGTTTTTCCTTTCCCATAGTAACTACCAATGTACACCCACGTTTTTGTGTAAGGCTTCAATGTAAGACTGATACTAGTGGGGCTAGTTTCACCACCAGTTTTTGAAGCTGCAACCGACTTAGGTTTGTTTACTTGAGCGAAGGAGAGCGTGAAAATGGTAAATAATAAAATGATGCTGACGATATACTTCATTGTTGTTTGAGATAATTGGCTGTAAAAGTAAGTCTTTAGCGTGTAGTTCGATTTTCGATAGGAAATTAAAAATACATATCAAAAAGTTAAAAGTGTTGCCAGACAATACCAATTGCTCACGGAGGATACCTAGTTTACACAAACTACTTTACACTCTTAGAACCATGCACTGACCCATAGAGAACCATGTGCTGACCCATAGTCGAGGATGCTCCGACCCATGCAGGAGTAATCAACTATAACACGAGAATAATGACGTTGAATGCTAGAATAAAGGCGTACAAAAGAGGGTTTGGTGTTTTTTTTTGGGGATGATGGGGCATTTATTGGTAACAATGCAAGGATTTGACAACTTTTGGAAAGTTGTCAAATCTAATCGGGGCAACTGTACACTAAGGAAGGTTTCGCTCAAAGCGAAGCCTTCCTGTACAATGGGTGCATATTAAGATGTCGGTCAATGCACATCCACATGTCGGTCCCCCTTTATCAACATGTCGGTTACAGCACATCCACATGTCGGTTATAGCACATCCACATGTCGGTCCCACCACATCAGGATATTGTCATCTCCTGAAATAGCTTGTCAGTAAAATGGGCAAAAACGGAGAAGATGGAATCAGAAAAAGTTGGTCATGTATACACCGTTACGGTGTCAGAAAGTTTTGAATCTGATGGCAAATTAGGGGTTTATGAACCTAGTTTTCGCAGGTGGTTAGTACGTGAATTAGGGGAGGGTAGAATGAGCCAGAGTGAGGCTGTGAAACGCTTCAATTTCAACCCTGTATCAGGGTTTAAGTTACTGTCACATTGGCGCAAGAAGTATGGCGCTTCGATGGTGTTAGCTTTGCCGGAGATGAATGAACAGGACAAGTCAGATTTGTTGCTATCCCAGTCTCGGGTAGCTGCTTTGGAGAAGCAGATTGAGGACTTGAAAATGCAAGTGATTGCACGTGATACGTTGATAGATGTGGCAGAGGAACTTCTTAATATAGACATCAGAAAAAAGCCTGGTGCCAAGCAGTGATATTGTTGATGCAGCTGTACCCCTTACTGAAATTGGGGTACGGCTGTTCATTGTTTGGCAAAAGCCGTCAGGGTTGGTACAGTTGTCAGAAAGCGATTGCGGCAGATGGATTACAGGACACGTTGGTACTGAAGTTGGTTGATGAAATTCGGGTTGACCTTCCACGTTGTGGTACGGACAAACTACACTTTATGTTGCGTGACAGCTTCACATCTCATGGTATCAAAATGGGCAGAGATCTGCTCTATACGCTGCTGGGTGAACACGGATTGTTGGTACGCTATCGCCGCCGAAAACCCTATACTACCGATTCTTATCATCGGTACAAAAAGTACCCGAATCTGATTAGAAATATGGTATTGACAAGGGCGGGGCAGCTCTGGGTGAGTGATATAACCTATTTGCGACTGACAGTGGGCTTCTGCTATTTGAGTATTATCACCGATGCCTACAGCCACAAGATTGTAGGGTACAAGCTGCACGCAACCTTGCAAAGACAAGGACCGATAGACGCTTTGTTGATGGCTTGTAAGGAGGTTAAAAAAAGTAAGGATCTCATCCATCATAGCGACAGAGGGGTGCAATATTGTTGCGACGATTATGTAATGGAGATAGAAAGGAACAATATAAAATTGTCTATGACAGAGAAAGGAGATCCTTATGAGAATGCGATTGCAGAACGTATCAATGGCATTTTAAAAGATGAATTTTCTCTGGGAGAAACGTTTGTAAACGTATCCAATGCAAGTAAAATGGTGGATGATGCGGTATATAAATACAACCATATCAGGATACATGATAGTTGTAACAGGCTGACACCGATGGTAGCGCATGAACAAACGGGAACATTGCAAAGACTCTGGAAGAAAAAGGTTTATCCCACGCCCAAAGTGCAGGAAATGGCTTCTGTCGTACCGGCTAAACAGGGGGATGGAAGTTTCACTGAGGGGTGATTTCCACCCCCTGGTTTAGCCTAGACCCCGACAATAGAAATCAGTAATAATGTCATAGGTGACAAGTAAAAGCAGTGTTAACAAACAAGGTGTAAAGCGGTAACAGGATTATAAAAAGTAGGGTATGAAAAGCAGGAATAAGGGACCTTAATGACAAGAAAAAACAGGAATAAAACAAAGGGTGAAAACAAAAAGCAGGAGTAGCAAACAAAGCTGTATTCTTGCATAAGTAATAACCCAAATTACAGTAAACAAAAAGTAATATTAACACCAAAAACTGTCAAGTAATTTCAGGAGGGGTCATGTCTTGCCCAATAGGATCGATTGTCTTGGCGAGAGAAGCAATTAATCCAACCACACAATCAATTGTCTTACCCAATAGTATCGATTGTCTTGGCGAGAGAAGCAATCATCCTATCAACACAATCAATTGTCTTACCCAATAGGATCGATTGTCTTCGCGAGAGAAGCAATCATCCTACCAACACAATCAATTGTCTTACCCAATAGGATTGATTGTCTTGGCGAGAGAATCAATTAACCCAAACACACAATCAATTGTCTTACCCAATAGTATCGATTGTCTTGGCGAGAGAATCAATTAACCTAACTAACAAAATCAATTGTCTTACCCAACCTAATCGATTGGCTTGGCGAACGAACCAATTAACTTAGCTAGCGATACAATTGACCACAGAGGTCAAATTTTTCAGTCCATAGAGTGAAGCGTACTTATCTAAAATAGCCACCTCCCTCTGTGTTTCTCTGTGTTAAAAACCTACTGACAGAATAAATGTAAAAGCCTTATTGATACAATCGACCCAGAACCCCCTTTAGGGGCAGGGGGCTATCCCAACAAAAAAGGCTATCGCAACAACTGCGACAGCCTTTTTATTCCTCCAACTCATAACTTATAACTAATAACTCATAACTCCGAAGCATCCTATTTCATAAACACCTCAAAACTACCCGCATCCGTAGTACTCAGGTTAGTAACAACCACATTCACCCAAGTGGCAGGCAAAACAACACTAGTAAATCCATTCAACCTCACCGTGTTTGCAGCACTACCACCAACATTCAGGATAGACAACATGGTTTTCTCTGTATTGGCAAAAGCTTTCAAAGCATTAATGCCCGATAGTGCAATAACACCAGCTTCAGCAATAGCATGTACAGTGCCAACACTTGCAGGAGCATGAGTAAAATATTTCTCATCCAATACCGCCATAGCATCCGCAACTCCCTTGTCTGTTGCTGCCACCACTCGTGCATTTGTCAAGATAGCATTCGTTTTAATCATCAAATTATGTTGAGCTACCTCTACCAAGGTCGTTATTTCATTATACTGCTGCAACATCACAGCTTGTCTTTGTTTAAGATTAGCCAAATACAAAAGATCGGCCTGATAAGTAGGAATATCCAAAGTACTAGGCACAGCCGCAGTATTTGTTTTTACAAGAGAAGTGTTTACATCAGCTATTTCCGATGTTCTGATAACCGACACGCCCAGTCTGCTTTTTGTTTGTGCGGCGGTAAGTGTAATTTTTGCTGCGGTCAATATGACTTCATTAGAAGCAGTATTGGTGTCCATAGTTGCAAATTCTGCTGTAGTAATTGGGGTTGTAACTGTAATTGTCGTTGCCATAACTTTAAGTTTTAAGTGTTAATAAATTTTCAACCTTTCAACCTAATAAGTAGTTAGCAATGCTGTTGGCGAACATTCAATTTTCAATGTACAACCATAAACTATAGAACTTATCGTAAAGAGCGGGGCTTTTTCTTTTCCGCTTATCTACTGCAAGAGTAGTCTATTAAAAGCACAATCAACAAATTAAATAAATCCATGCTCAGGTCTTCCAGTTTCTCCCTCGGGAGGAGGTAGGAGGTGGGTCTGAAATAACGAAATATAGTATTAACCAAAAGCGACCAAATTCCCCTCTTGAGGGGTGCCCGTAGGGCGGGGTGGTATCTTCCAAGTGCCATCGGCACTATATATTGGTAGCAACTCAACCAATATTCAGAACTAAAGTGCCCTCAGGTACGGCATAAAAAATAAATGGTACACCTTCCCTCTCTCACATTGCAACCAACATGCAGCCTGACTTTGTTAGTTTGCATTGTAAATAAAACATACAACCTTACATTAGAATGATTTACCTACGTGCATTGGTGTTAATTTATTATTACATTGCAACCCGAAACACGTAGAGACGGATGATAATCCGTCTTTGGTGCATAATCAAATTTGCTTCGCAAATAAGACGCATTAATATGCGTCTCTACATAAAACCTATGGATAGTAAGTACAAGAAATTAGAATTGTGTTGGCCTGGAAAAGATGCCGTAATAAAGCCCGAACCAAGGGTGCTGATAGAAGACCCCGAAAAATCTTATGGGGCAGCAGACACCCAAAACATGCTGATACATGCCGATAACCTGCTGGCACTAAAAGCCCTTGAACAACATTTTACAGGAAAGATAAAGTGCATCTACATAGACCCGCCCTACAATACTGGCAACGCTTTTGAACATTATGATGATGGCTTGGAACATAGCACTTGGCTAAACCTGATGAAGCCCCGACTGGAATTGCTCTATAAATTATTGGATGACAATGGTAGTATCTGGATTTCTATTGATGATGATGAAAGCCATTATCTGAAAGTATTTTGTGATGAAGTATTTGGCAGGAAAAACTTTGTTTCCAATGTTATTTGGGAAAAGAAATACTCACCATCTAATGATGCAAAATGGTTGTCGGATAGTCACGACCATATCTTGGTTTATGCAAAGAATAAAGACATCTGGCGACCTAACCTTTTGCCTAGAACAGAAGATATGAATGCTAGATATAAGAATATTGATAATGACCCAAGAGGTTTATGGAAACCTGGTGATGTATTGGTAAAGTCATTTTCTCAATCAGGCGTTTTTGCAATTGTCAATCCCAATACTGGCGAAGAGTTCTTTCCACCAAAGGGAAGCTGTTATAGATTTAGTGAAAAAACTGCGAAGCAATATCTTGAAGAGAATAGATTCTATTTTGGAAAGGAAGGTAAAAGTGGTCCTCAATTAAAAAGGTTTCTCTCTGATGTAAAGGATGGGTCTGTAAGTAAAACAATTTGGTATAGAACAGAGGTCGGCGATAATCAAGAAGCAAAGAAAGAAGTTAAAGCATTCATTTCAGACGACTTTTTTCAAACACCAAAACCAGAGAAGCTAATAGAACGAATACTTTTCCTTGCAACTAAAGAAGGCGACTACGTATTAGATTCTTTCCTTGGTAGTGGCACAACGGCTGCCGTGGCGCACAAGATGGGACGAAAATATATAGGTATAGAACTAGGCGAACATTGCAACACCCATTGTTTGCCTCGCCTAAAAGCAGTGTGCGATGGCACCGACCAAGGGGGCATTTCCAAAGCAGTGGACTGGAAAGGCGGCGGTGGCTTTAAATATTATGAGCTTGCCCCAAGCCTGCTAAACAAAGACAAGTACCATCAATGGGTCATCAATCCCAACTACAATGCACAATTATTGGCAGCCGCAATGGCTAGGCACGAGGGGTTTGTGTATAGCCCTAGCGAAACAATGGTGTGGAAACAGGGATATGCCACCGAAAACCATTTCATTTTCACCACCACCAACATCATCACACCCGAAGTGGTGGAACAAATATTGGCAGACCTGAAACCCGAAGAAAGCCTCCGCATCTGCTGTACTGCCTTTGTGGAAGGCTGCGACACGATGAACGAGCGCATTGAAATAAAGAAAATACCTGCCTTGCTATTGGGTAAATGCGAGTTTGACAAGGAAGATTATTGCACCGACACCAGCATTGTAAATATGCCAACAGACGAGGATAAACCTGCCTTTGTGCCTTCGTACATTAAGCCCGAGGTTACTCCCAAGCCTGCAAAAATCAGCAAAGATCAATCCACCCAAACAAACTTATTATTTTAAACTATGAGCAGAACCACCGATTATATAGGCAACACTATGAGTTTGCGGACACCCCTCAAACAAAGCCTTCACCTATTGGATAACTTACTATCAACCGCCAACATATTAGGCACACAACCCCTTGCAGACAAGGAAGCAATGGTAAAAACGGAATGTCCGTTGTTTACCGCCTTCGAGCGAAACTTCCCTTCGGTCTGTTTTTCCATCGCTACCGGTATTGGTAAAACAAGGTTGATGGGAGCGTTCGTCACCTATCTGGTAAAGGAAAAAGGGTTTAAGAACTTCTTTATCCTTTCGCCAAACATTACCATCTACCAAAAGCTAAAGGACGACTTTGGCAACAAGGGTGCAGAGAAATATGTTTTTAAGGGATTGCCCGAAATAGCCAACAATGCAGTCATCATTACGGGCGAAGACTACGAAACGAAGGGGATAAAAACCACCGATGATTCGATACAGATAAATATGTTCAACATCGGTAAGATAAATGCCGACATTAAAACCACCACCAAAGATGGTAGGACGCTGCCACCCAAAATAAAAAGGTTTAGGGAAACATTAGGTGACAGTTATTACAATTACCTGATGAACTTGGAAGATTTGGTAATAATAATGGATGAATCGCACCGTTACCGTGGCGAGAGGGGGATGGAAACATTGAACGAACTGAACCCTATATTGGGTATAGAACTAACGGCTACCCCCAATGATGCAAGCACCAACCAGAAGTTTAAGAATGTAGTGTTTGAGTATGGGCTGGCAGATGCACTAAAAGATGGATTGTATATAAAGAACCCCGCTGTGGTTACCCGTGCCGATACCGACTTTAGAGGAATGAGTACCGAAGAGGTAGAAAAGCTAAAACTAAAGGATGCCATCCAAATGCACAACGATACCAAAGTGGCTATCAATAATTATGTGGCAGACAATGATTGCGCCCCTGTGAAGCCTACCATATTGGTATCGTGCAAGGACACAGGGCAAACGCATCTAAATTTCTTTAAATAGCAGTTTTGCCAAAAACTTTTCGTCCCAACCGCAAAGCAATCTTTTATTCTTTAAACTTCTCTTTTTTGAGTTTTCGTTCCTCAATAAATTGAGGG